>Ga0214166_1000412_pt1 | contig 21749 bp, 29 predicted proteins | sample TroBogepilimnion_27_FD_153005 | JGI IMG/M metagenome (GOLD analysis project Ga0214166, IMG submission 153005) | Freshwater microbial communities from Trout Bog Lake, WI - Practice 18AUG2009 epilimnion v3 | ecosystem: Environmental > Aquatic > Freshwater > Lake > Epilimnion/Euphotic zone ...
ATAATACACATATGAAAATTTTTATTTCTAACTATCGTAATCATTGGATTTCACCTTACACGATTATGGAACGGATATTCTTTTGGTGTGACTGGGCTCAAGAAGACGGTCCCCCATATCCTGAATGGGTTGAACGTTGGACCGACAGAATTGAATTCATTAGCATAGGCATAAAATGGGTACTGGATCGTGTGCATCCCAAAATCCGATATGTCCGAATTGACCATTACGATACTTGGAGCATGGACGCAACGTTAGCCATAATTATTTTGCCCATGTTGAAACAACTTCAAGTGGACAAACACGGCAGTCCCTTAACCGATCCCGAAGATTGCCCTGAAGAGTTATACCCCTCAGAAGAAGCTGGCCCCAAGAACGGATACACAGACAATACTGTGCACGAGCGTTGGAGCTGGATACTAAGCGAAATGATTTGGACATTTGAACACTTGCATCCTGACAATGATTGGGAGGATAAGTTTCACACAGACAAGGGATTTGACCGAGAGGGTTATCAAGAAGTTGAAGACCGTATTGCAAATGGTTTGAGATTGTTTGCCAAATACTACCGTGGCATGTGGGATTAGGTAATAAGGTATAGAAAAGGATTATATTATGAGAGTTTCGGTTATTTCAGACCTGCACATTGATTTTGCAGACTTAACACTACCCGGAGGCGATGTGTTGATTTTGTCAGGTGACATCTTTGAAGCCAAAAGTTTCAAGAAAGAAAACTACAACCCCGAAATGGTGTTGTTGGAACACGAGCGCGAGGACCAACGACCCGATAGATTCTACAGATTTATTCTTGAGGAGTGTAGTCGCAAATATCGTGAAGTCATAATGGTGATGGGCAATCACGAGCACTATCGTTTTCAGTTTCATAAAACTTATGATCATATCAAAAGTCAACTGCCCGATAATGTGCACTTGTTGGAAAAGGAAAGCATAGTGTTGGATGGTGTGCTATTCTTGGGTGCAACATTGTGGACTGATATGAACAAACAGGATGCACTCACAATCTATCACATGCAAGGGGCTATGAATGACTATCGTCAAATTACCATGCTCAATGAAAGCACTGGTGACTATCATAGACTGCAACCTGAACGGACTGTAAAAGAACATTTACGAACACTAGAGTATTTTACCACTGCTCTTGCAGAGAATCGTGCTCGTGAAGGCGGTGCATTGCCGGTAGTGGTTGTTACACACCACAGTCCCAGCAAGTTAAGCATCAAGCCCCGGTACCAAAAGGATGTGCTAATGAATGGTGCATACAGCAGTGACCTAAGTGAATTTATTTTAGATCATCCCGAGATCCGAGTGTGGACGCATGGACATACACATGACACCTTTGATTACCAGGTTGGTGAAACACGTGTCATTTGTAATCCACGTGGTTATAAATATTACGAACAACGTGCAGACGAGTTTGATCCCACAATTGGTTTTGACATTTAAGGAGCAGTAATGGAATTTAATGAACTAGTAGAAGCCTGTGGCCAGGCCTTGATAATTTATTTTTGCGTCAAATTGGTCATGTGGTTGTTGGGATTCAACAAGTTTTTGGATAACATGAACGAGACCAATACACAGATAAAAAAATATCTCAGCTCGATTATACATCCAGTCAAGAGCGAAAAACACGGTGATGTCATATACTTTTTTGATGCCGACGATGACACATTTATTGCACAAGGACGCAACGATGCCGAATTGGCAGAGTCCTTGAAAGCACGTTGGCAGGATCACATCTTTATCGTGGGCGAACGCTATGTCATGGCCGGCCCCGATTTTAAAATGTTGGAAATTGAAGATCCCGAATATGTAGGTCGTATGCTGGCCGAACGAGTCATCAACCGCGAATGATGCGAGAACTATTGATCTTTTTAAGCATTGTGGCCTTGATGGCTTGCCAAAATCTTCCACCAAAATACATCAACAATTTTAGAGACACGATGGGACATTCAAGATGAAACCTCAAACACCCGCACAAGGAATTATGTTAAATCGCAATTGGGGTACGGCCCGTTCATATACCATTGCATGTGAGTGCGGTGATACTGATCACTTTCCGCAGATGTGGATCGAAGTTGGCGACGAAAACGATGCAGACTTCCAGAATGTCACAGTGACATTTTATGTAGAAACTGTGAGCCCTTGGTATAGCACAAGTCGTTGGCGCCAAATTTGGAGTATGCTGACTCGGGGCTATGTCAAGCAAGAAAGCACACTAATTCTCAGCAAACAAGCGGCGCTGAACCTGAGTACTGTGCTGCGCAACAGTGTTGCTGAAATGCAAGAAATAAATGTGGTGCCAATTGACCAATCTCAAGACTAAACTCACCGAGTGGATCACCACTTTTTTAGCGGTACCCAATGCCAACTTGGGCGACTTTGCTCCTTGCCCGTATGCTAGAGCCGCAAGGGCAAATAATCAAATTGAAATCTTAGAAAGCAGTGCCAAAGATTTATACCGGGATGCCATGAATTGCCTCGCGGTATTGGACAGTAAAGAAGTGGTTGTGATTGCGTTTGATCATGTCATGATAGACCCAGTCACACTACAAGAAATTGTTCATCATCTCAACAGTCAACTCATGCCACGCAACTATGTGGTGTTAGAAGATCACCCCGACAGTCCCGAGTATGTCAACGGTGTTCGAATGAACTTTGGTGCATGCGGTTTACTGATCATACAACGATTGGACAAACTAAATGCTGCTGCTGATCGCCTGCGCGAACAAGGCTACTATGCCAGTTGGAGCCAGGCTTCTTTAGACTCGGTGGTGAATTGGCGATATATACTAGATGAAATTCGCTAGAATAGATTTGTCACAAACCAATTACAAGCTCTTTGACCATGCACAGATTGTACCGGATCCGCCCGTGGCCGAGCTACAACAAATATACCAACAGTATTGTAGATACAAACAATTTTCAAGCGTGATGCCGTTGTTTGCCTCACACTTTACCAGTGAGCCCAATTCCACCATTGTTTATCAAGATGCCGGACAGATAGTGGCCTTTAGCATCATGCGACAATTGGATCAACACAACATGGAGTCGGTGCAGTTTGCCTGGAACTATCACAACCCTGAACTGCGATTGGGCATACGCAGTCTCGAGCACGAGTGCGCCTTGTACAAGTCGTTGGGCTATCACTATCTCTATGTTGGCGAGGCACAACACTACAAAAGCCAATTTGACGGCTACGAAACTCTAGGAACAATTTGATGTACCATGCTCACCAACCCTGGGATCCTTTGAAAGTTTGCATAGTGGGACGTAGCTATGCTCCAGAGTTTTACAGTTTTATAAAAAATACTCGTGTGCGTTCAGTGATGGAGAGAATTGCACAAGAAACTGAAGAAGACTACCAAAAATTAATTGCACTGTTGACTCGCTTTGGGGTCACAGTGTTGCGTCCACAATTGCAAAACGACATGGAATTTTATTTGCAACAGGGCAAAATAATGGCTCCGCCCATGAGTCCACGCGACTACACTGCCATGGTGGGTGAACGTTTTTACATTGATCGCAGCACCACCGAAGTTAAGTGGGAAATTGATCCCGGACAACATTGGCCCGTTGTGCCTGCCACACAGTACCCGGGGGTGTTTGAACACACATGGAGTCACATCCTGGACCACATTCAAGCACAAGGCAACGTCATTGAATATGATCAAGGAGTCAACACAGCCACATTGACTCGAGCGGGCAAAAATTTGTTTTTGGGCACAAATGTGATCAAGAGTCATTGGGAGTTGGAAAGGATACATCGCGAGTTCAGCACACGATTCAGTCAGTATCGATGCAAAGTCATCAACACCGGCGGGCATGCAGATGGAACCTTTTGTCCAGTGGTGCCGGGTTTGATTGTGAGTCTATGCGATATTCCCACCTACCATGACACCTTTCCCGATTGGGAAGTGGTTTATCTTCCCGGACAGAGCTGGGACATGATTGATCCTTTTTTGAAATTGAAACACAAGAACAAGGGCAAATGGTGGGTTCCCGGAGAAGAGCTCAATGACGAGTTCACTGACTTTGTGGAAAGTTGGCTGGATCGTTGGGTGGGCTATGTTGAAGAAACTGTGTTTGATGTCAATATGTTGGTGATTGATGAAAAGAATGTGGTATGCAACAACTACAACAAAACAGTGTTTGACGCTTTTGATCGTTACGGGATCCAAGCACATTTGGTGAATTTCAGACACAGATATTTTTGGGATGGGGGATTGCACTGCATCACGTCAGATCTGCACAGAATCGGGGCACAAAAGGACTATTTCCCGATTTGACCATTAATGATTTTTCTGCTATAATTGTATTATCGTTTAAATTATAGGTGACAACATGACCATGCATTTAGAAGGCCCTTGGCTCAGCACAGTAGGTAAACGTAAAGGCAAAATGAAATTTAAATCAGCAGAAGCCAAACGTGAACACGAACGTTTAAACGCAGAGTGGAAAGAGTTACTCAAACGACAAGGTGCTGAACTAGATGCCAAACGTCAAACTCGTGCCATGCGAGCCGAAACATTGAGTTACAAATTATCTACGCCAGTGGGACGCAACAACGGTCACGATGTTAAAAGTCTTGATACTGGACATTCAGGCGCAGTAGCCAGCAAGGCAATACCACAATACACAGGCACTAAGATTTTAGGCATTGGCACAATGCATAAATCAAATGCAGTACCTGTTTTCAGTGACGAGCAAGCGGTTGACATTAGTAGAATGAGGAGATAATGATGAGCAGACCATTTTGTATTAATTTAGGTTGTAATTCTTATGCTGCTCCAATTCGTGGAAGAATTGGAGAAGAGGGAGTAAGATACCGAGTGTTTTGCGGGACTTGTCATAAAAATAGTTATGAAGATTATCCTTTAGCTGAGGGTGTAACTAGATTTAAAAAAAATAAATGTTCTAATGCTGACAAACATTTGGGATTTCCTTGTGTGGTAAATTGGGATCTAGTTGAATCCTCGGGTCTGCGAGTGTCTACCGAAGTAGATCATAAAAATGGTGATTGTGAGGACAATCGACTAACAAATTTACAGGAACTGTGTTCGATTTGTCATAAAGAAAAAAGCAAAAGGTCAGGCGACTTTAATAGTTGGCGGTAAATAGAGTACTAGGAGCAAACAAACCATTGAGTAAAGAAGATTTAATTAGAATGGCCGGCACTGTAGAAGAGGTGTTGCCCAATGCCATGTTTAGAGTCGTGTTAGAAAATCAACACCGTGTCATGGCCACTATTGGTGGCAAACTTAGACAAAATAATATACGCATATTATTAGGCGACAGTGTCGAAGTTGAAATGAGCCCGTATGACATGAATCGCGGTCGAGTAGTCTATCGCAATAAATAATGTATGAACGACATTAGACTCACAATAGATTTACTAGAAGCCAAGAGCAAACAAGAACTTGAACAAATCAAGTTGCCTTATAACAAATCTGCTCTTGCGCCAGTCATGAGTCAAGCCACCATAGATTACCATTTTGGTAAATTGTACAAAGGCTATGTGGACAAGTACAACAAAGGCGAGGGCGATGCTGCTTTCAACGAGGCTGGTGCTTATTTGCACAGCATCTATTTCAGCCAATTTCACAGTCCCAGAAGCAGTCAGCCCAAGGGGCAAATTCTTGCTCTAATGACTCGCAATCACAAAAGCGTCAATGATTTTAAAAAGGCCTTTAAAGAAGCCGCCATGAAGCTACAAGGCTCCAATTGGATCTATCTCAGCAAAAATGGCACAATCAAAACCATACACAATCATGCCAAACGCACCGATATAGCACTATTAGTTGATTGGTGGGAACATGCTTGGAGTCTGGACTATCATGCTGATAAAGAAAAATATCTCGATAACATTTGGAAGATAATGGATTGGGACGCAATAAATCGAAGACTATGATAACAATTACCAAAAACGCCACAGTTAAATTACAAGACATACTTGCAGAAGAAAACAATCCTGCGCTTAAACTACGCATATTTGTACAAGGTGGCGGATGCTCGGGCATGCAATATGGATTTACTCTAGATGAAATTGCCAACGAAGATGATTTCACACTTGATGAATCAGGTGTACAAGTCCTGGTCGATGCCATGAGCATGCAGTACTTAACCGGCGCCGAAATCGACTACCGGGACGATTTAATGGGCGCAAACTTCAGCATCAAAAATCCCAACGCCCAAACCACATGCGGTTGCGGCAGCAGTTTTAACCCTCACTAGCAAATCGCTATATTCCAAATCCTGCTAAATAAGCATATAAAAGGATTTGGTTATGGCTTTTTGGAATTTTGGTATCACATCAAACGTTAACGTAGGTCAAAATCCCAACGACGGGACTGGAACTGATATTAGAGATGCCTTCATTGACGTCAATAATAATATCCAAAATATTTCTGCGTTTTTGGCCGGGGCACAAGGCTATGTGTCAACAGACTTTGCAAAATCAAACATCACTACACTGACTTCGGTTAGTGCCACAATAACCAATTTATCTACTGCCAATCTAATTGGTAATACAGCTTCGTTAACTGCTAACTTAACTGTTGGAAATTTGATAGCAAATTCGGGCATTTACAGTCTTTCATCAGGATCATTTACAGGAAACATCAGCTCGGCACAGAACATCACCGCGCTTGGCAACGTCACTGCCGGCAGTAATCTAGTGGTCAGTGGACAGACTCACCTCACAGCCAACACCTATATCAGTGCTCCCATCATACCAACATCCAATGTCACATATGATTTGGGCTCACCCACCAACTTTTTCAGAAATATTTATTCACAAGGCCTAGTTCAAGTCAACACAGTCAGCCTCAGTGCTGCCAGCAGTATACTTGAATTACAAACAAACGTACAAGTGGGCAGCTCACAGGACGTGGGTATTTTGAGCAAATACAACGTGGGCATCAGTGGACCCAGTGGCAACAGTTGGGCCTACTTTGGATATCAAAATGCCAGCAACAACTTTGTCTACATCTCGGGACTGAGCTCAGACCCCACCACTGGTAACAGTGTGGTATCAAGTGGTGTGTATGGAAATGTGCGTTTTGGTAGTCAAACACTGAGCAACACAACCCCCAGCACCAGCACCACAACAGGTGCACTGGTAGTAGCTGGCGGTGCGGGTATAGCCGGCAATTTATACGTGGGTGTCAATTTAACCACCACTGGTAACTCAACTGCCAACACCTACAATGGTAATGTGGTGGCCACTATTGCCAATATTGGACGCATGACTGCTCCCAACATTGCTGGAAACGTTTGGGTCGATGGTACCATATACAGCAATGGCGCACAAGTATTGACCACCACCAGCAGTGGAATTGGCAATTTTTACAATTCAGGAGCAACATTTACAACTGCGGTGCTGATTACGCCCAACACCCCATCAACATCAACCACAACAGGTGCATTGGTGTTGAACAATGGTGGATTGGGTGTTTATGGCAATGTAACTGCCGGAGCTTTTTGGGGTCCGTTAAACGGTTTGGTGCAAACTGCAAGTCAGCCGGGAATTACCAGTGTTGGTACTTTGGGCAATTTGACGGTGAGTTACACCACAACCACCAACACCTTACAAGCCACTCAAGTCAATACCACAAACTTTTTGGCAACAGGAACCACAACCTTTGCAACTGCTACTCTTAATACACTGACTGCCAATTCAATTACAGTACAAAATAGCGGTAACGTAACTGCAGGTGGATTTGTTGGCCCTGTGTATGGTGTTGTGCAAACTGCTGCGCAAACAAATATCACTAGTCTTGGTACACTAACTGCTCTTGCAGTCACCGGCAACGTCACTGCTGGAAACGTGATTGCAACTACGCATTACGGAAACCTAGTAGGCAATGTAAGCGGAACTGTAACAACTGCCAATCAACCACTTGTTACCGGCCTAGGCAACATTGCTAATTTAAGCACCAACGGTACAACCAACTTGACCGGGCTTGCATACCTAAACGGAAATGCCATTGCAGCACAAAACACTGTCGTGACATTTACCAGTATCAATGGTACTGCAATTGGCAATACCTCGCCCAGCACTGGCGCATTTACCAACTTGGTCATTAACGGAACAGTTTCAGTAATTGGTGGTACCATTACTGCCAACGCCAACCTGGTGCCTAGTTCCAATATTGCATACAACTTGGGAAGCACAACCGCTTGGTGGAACTATGTTTATGGTAATGCGGTACATGCACAGTACGCTGACTTGGCTGAAAACTATTTGACTGATCAAGAGTACGAGCCCGGAACTGTAGTCGTAGTAGGAGGAGATGCTGAAGTGACTGCTTGTAATGCACATGGACAAGACAATGTTATTGGTGCAGTGTCAACAAATCCGGCGTACCTAATGAACGGAGCCAGTGGTGGACAACCAATAGCATTAAAAGGACGTGTACCATTAAAAGTCTATGGTCCCATCATGAAAGGACAACGTCTAAGTACCAGTCATGAACCAGGATATGCTGAATATGCAGCCGGCGCTTACAGTTTTGCTATTGCATTAGAAACCAATATCAGTCTCGGCACAAAAATTATAGAAGCGATTATATTGTAATGTCAAAGTTAAGTTGGGTTACTCCACCAGGCACACTGGCCAATTTGGGCGTTGGGCTACCAATCACGTATCAACTATTTGCCTACGACAATGCCAATAATGGAGCTGCCGTAATATACTCTGTGATCTCGGGCACTTTGCCGCAAGGTATTACACTGTCAAGCTCGGGTGTGATATCAGGCACCGTCAGCACTGCTGTTGCCTCAACCTCATACACTGTGGTGATAAGAGCCAACAGTTTGAATGGCTATGTAGTGGACGGAGCATTTACTATAATTGTCACCAATACCATTACCAATGGCATCAATTGGGTCACTCCCAGCGGTACATTGGGCACTGTGCCCAGCAACGAGTATTACCAAATTCCCATACAGGCACAAACCAATATTGCCGGCAATATCACTTATTCTTTTATATCAGGCACTTTGCCACCTGGTATGCAAATTTCCACTGCCGGCTATTTGCAAGGTGTACCCACCTTTACAACCTCAGCCAAAGTGGACCAATCTTATGATTACTCTTTTACTGTTAGAGCCAAAGTGGGCAACAAGGTAAATGATAGATCGTTCAACATTACTGTGACCGATGTCAATGGTCCAGTCATCAAGCCCAGCTCGGCCGGAGTTGACGATTTGGGCACTTACTTTGATGGTACTTTGTTTACTCAGCAGTTGACTGTGAGCGAGCTAAACCCAGCGGTGGTTGTGACATGGAGCATATCTTCTGGTGCATTGCCCACTGGAGTCACTTTGAGCAACAACGGTTTACTGAGTGGATATATACAACCCATTGGACTCACAGGAGCATTTGGCCCTGGCGGCTACGATGGAGATTCAGTCACTGACGGCGTTGTGGTGCAACAACAAGAATTTGATTCGTCCCCTTATGATTTCAATCAATTGAATCAAAGTTTGAGTTATACATTCACAGTTCAAGCCTACGATGGCGCCAACCGAGAAAGTCAGACTTATAGAATAAATGTTGTTGGACGTAGTGCGTACAGTGCGGACTTTGCTGGCAATGCATCAGTTAATGACACTTACTTGACTGTTGATGCCAACACCACATACATTCCTGTGCTAATAACTCCTGCTGGCGACTTACCAATAGCAAGACAAGACAGCTATTACGCTTTCAAATTTGATGGCGTTGATTTTTCTGGTGACTCAGTAACTTATAGTCTTGCCAACGATGTGGGCACGTTTGATGCTTACGTGTCGGGCAGTGACTTGGGATTTGACAATATTGCATTTGACAGTTTCAACCCCAGCAACCAATCGGGCTTGACCACATTGCCTGGAGTGGTACTAGACAGTCAAAACGGATGGTTGTACGGCAAGGTAAGCCCACAGAGCACCGCTAGTCAATTGTACACATTTGGTATTGTGGTCAGCAAAGTGGTCGACGGAGTCACTTATTCAAGCGCACCAAAGATTTTCAGTCTCACTGTGCTAGGTGATGTCAACAACATAATCAATTGGATTACTCCTGCTGATCTTGGCAGCATCGACAACGGAAGTGTCAGTGAATTGACCATTGTTGCCCAAAGCGTGGCAGGCAAAACGCTGACCTACAGTTTATATGATGTTCCCACATACCCTGCACGTTTGCCTCAAGGATTAACACTGTTGCCCTCGGGTGATTTGAGTGGGCGTGTTAGTTTTGAAGTATTTGCCATAGATGATTTTGACACAACATTTGATAGCGATCGATTGACTTTTGATCGAACTTGCAAGTTCACTGTCGAGGCTGCTGCCACAGACGGAACTATATCAAGCACAAAAGAATTTACTGTAGCAATAAACGTAGTAGACCAAAGACCTTACGAGAATCTTTATTTAACGGCTATGCCGGTGTCTAGCCAACGTGACATTTTGCACTCCATTGTAAACAACACTGAAATTTTCAATCCCAACTACATATACCGCGCCACAGATCCTTGGTTTGGTGTACAGAACAGTATTAGAATGTTATTCTTGCCTGGATTGAATTCGGTTGAATACAATACCTACGTGGAAGCAATAGTAAAAAATCATTGGACCAAGCGTTACAATTTTGGAAGCATTGGGACAGCTGTAGTATTCGACGAAAAATATAACATTAAGTACGAAGTGGTGTATGTCAATATCATTGACCCCGAAGAAAACAACCAAGGAAATGGCGCACCACTAGAGATAAACTTAACGAATACTATAGCCAATGCCTACATTGATCAGTCTGGTGAAGAATTCAAAATCATTTATCCCAACAATTCAGCAAACATGATAACTCGTTTATTAAACGGCGTCGGCTATTACGATCAAAGCAGTTTGCCCAATTGGATGACCAGCGATCAATTGAGCACCACTGCTGCAACCACATTCAATCCGCCCTTGGGCTACATCAAGGCAGCAGTATTGGCCTACACCTTGCCTGGCGAAAGTAAAAAGATTGCTTACAGACTGAATCAAGCCGGAATCAATTTTGACAATATTGACTTTAGTGTGGATCGCTACAATCTCGACAATGTTTATAGCCAAAATTTCAACACCACTGCCAATGTTTTTGTGTCTGGTCCCGAAACAACATTTGATTATTTGCCAGTGACCCAAATTGGACAAATTGTAGGCACTGTGAACTATGCCATAAGTGGCACTCCGTTTGATCAAATCAATGGTAGACCCGTTGACTACATCAATGCACAGGGCGGTATTGACGGAGTTGTCAACTATGTGGACGGGCAAACGCTGATATTTGCACAACAAGAAAACTTCAGCAACAGTGGTACCAATGACGGATGGGTAGACTACTTTGATTCTTATATTGGGGATAACATTCTTACCTCAACTGTTGAGGGATATGACTCTGAGGGATATGATCAGTACACTGTGATTCCAGGTTATTTGGAAAATACACAATCTACAGACATCATCAATGGCAACAACACCATCAGCACCTATAACATAAGTCAATACGCCACTGATTCAAGTCAGTTGCAGGTGTATGTCAACAATATTTTGCAACCAACAACCAACTACATCGTGTACGGATCAACGTTGCAATTCAATACTCCTCCAGCCAATGTTGTTGTACCAGCCGGTAATGCACAAATTTCAGTGTACAGCGGACCAGCAGTACAAACTTTCACGGCCAATGGTAGTCAATACACATTTACTCTAGCCAACATAGTTAGCACACCCACCACAGTGGTGGTAAATGGCATTACACAATTGAGCGCAAACTACACTCTTGCCAACGTGAGCGGAATAACATCAATTACGTTTACAACTGCTCCACCACTGATACAATATCCGCAATTGCCGCCCGTGATCAAGGTGACATCAACAAATGCAACCAAAAACCAACGAGGTGGAATATGGCGAATCAACATTGTGAACGATATTGTAAATCTTGAATTTGTAAAAGAGGTTGTGGTTGGTAGCAGAATACAGGTGGTGGGCGGTAAAACCTATGCCGGCAGTATTTTGACCTACACTGCCAGTTTGACCTTGGGACACACTGTTCCTTATTATGTGGCCTTCAAGATCGATCCCAAACAAATTTCTTCAAGAGTACAAACCACATTCAATGCTGGCACCACTCGATTCTTCTCGAATCGAGATCAATACTATGCTCCGGGCGCACAAGATCAATATCTGAAATTCCCGCAGGCAGGAGCTTTTCTATAAATATAGTGCAGGAGTCAATTGATGTCAAACATTAACGCAACAGATATAAACATTTACTACCCAATAGCTGGGCAGGATAACGATACACAGGGTTTTAGAGACAATTTCTCAATTATCCAACAGAATTTTAATATTGCTTCCACGGAAATTACACAACTGCAAGGCAATGCTGCATCTTATCCTGTGCTTACCACAGTGCCAATAACCAGCAGTGCGCCAGGTGTGCCTGGACAAATAGCTTACAGCACCTCAGGTCCCTATTATCTTTATGTTTGTATAGCAAATAACACCTGGCTTAGAGGTAATTTAAGCACTTTCTAAGAACATAAATACTTAATAAATCAGGACACCCAATAAATGTCAAGCAACATCAATCCATACAACATAGACGGCACTTTCCCAATCGCTGGGCAAGACAATCCCAGCCAAGGATTCCGTGACAATTTTACTAATATCAAGAGTAACTTTATTTTTGCCGAAGACGAGATCAGTGATCTGCAGGCAAAAGTGCTTACCACAAGTGCGCTCAACGGACAAACACTAAACAACAACATGGCCGGGGCACAAATTATTGCTCCTCAATTGAGTGCATGGACACAAACCATTTTGGATAACGGAAATGCCAGTGGTCCAGTCACATTGTATTTTAACCAAGGTAACTTTCAAAAGATCACCACTGCTGCTCCAATCACGTTGGGCCTAGGCGGATGGCCCACCAGCGTTGGATCTGGTGCATTGGGCTATGGTCTCATGCGTGTTTGGATCAGCGTTACCAATACTGCACACACCGTCACACTGCCCAGCAGTGTAACTACCGCAGTGGGCGACATTGCCGGCTACAATTCTACAACTCAAACCATTACATTTGATGCAGTTGGAAACTATGTATTTGATTTCAGCTCGATCGACAGCGGTAACACATTTTTGGTATTTGATGTTACTCGAAATCGCAACAGTTTGCGTGATCCACAGATATATTTCAATCCCGCAGTTACTGCTGCTCCCACACTGTTCCTGGGATATGGACAAAATGGTGGCGGAAGCACCGGATTAAACATTGCACTTGCCGGAGACCAAGGACAAAACATTGTCAGCGCACAAGGTTCCTTTAACAGTGTGGCCTTGGGCAATCTCAGTCTTGCCAACACCACAAATGCCACATTGGATACCACCAAGATTGGTGGATACACCTTGACTGCTGCACGTGGTAATTTGAGCACTGGCACTATTACTCCGGTTCAAAGCGGAGACTACTTGGGTTATAGAAACGCAGTGGCCTACACCGGACAGGGCGGCACTGCCAACGTGTTCCAACAATTGAGCAGTATTGTACACTATGCCACAGGCAGCAATGTAACTTACGGCCTAGGCGGTAATATTGCGTTCTTTACCGCAGATGATGGCGGCAATACCGGTAACGTGGTACAACAAGGATTCAGTATCGAGAACAATCAGGCAATTAAATCATTTGCTGGAATTATTGAAGGCGGTACTTATTTGTATTCAGTGGCCACTAGCGGTGGAACTGTACTAACTGCAAACAACAGTGTCAGCACCATGATCATTGACAGTACCGGATCAGTTACTGCCACCAATGCCACAGTTATATTGCCAGTGGCACCAGTGGATCGTCAAAAGATCAAATTGGTTGTGTTACCCACAATTACCACTGCCAACATCTATTCCACTGCCAGCATCAAATGGTTGGGGGCAAATGCACAAGCCACTTCAAAATTCAATGGTAATGTGGCCGCTCAATTGACCTACATTGCCAGTGCAAATACTTGGTATATAAGTTAACCAATTGACTTGATTTTCAACAACAAGGAGTTTATACTAACGTATGGGACATCCGCTCGCACCTAAACTAAGTGATTTATCACAAGACGAACTATTAGCAAAAATCAATGAACTTAACCAACGACTGGGATTGGCTTACCGTTGGGGACGCGGAGATTTGGCTCAACAGGTGCATTTACTGCTCGAAGACTACAATTATGAATATCAAGAGCGTAATAGAAAACAATCAGAAGAAATGGCCAAGAAAAATCCCAATTTCAACAAGTTAATTGATATTAAATGAATTACGACCCTTACGGGCAAGCCTACACAGATACTCGAGAACTTTGCGATTTACTTTATCAAAATCCTGAATTGGATTTATCCAAGTTCAAGGTTGTAGATAGTCTTCCCTACAACACCGCAGTCATGCAAACCTACAGTGGGTTTCCGCAAGTGAAACAGTACACAGTGCCACGAGACGAACTCACACCGGAACTGTTTCATTGGACACAACAACAAACGTGGTATATGCCCCAAGAATATCGGGATTTGGATATTGCTCAACATATATTGAGTCTTTGTCAAACCGATGCCGAACTACAACGTGTGGGCCAAGAGCTATTGTTGTATCAGGAAAGAAACCTATTTCCCTTACTGCAATATCTTAAATACTTCGTAGACACAATGCGTTCAAATTCGGTAGTCTGGGGCTTGGGTCGTGGTAGCAGTGTAGCCAGTTATGTGTTATACTTGCTGGGAGTACACAAAATAAATTCCATGTTCTATGATTTAGACATACAAGAATTTTTAAAATAAGGAATAACAATGGCAAAAATTTACAAAACAGCACGTGGCAAACAGATTGACATTGATCGTGTCAAACTGTCAAACGAAACGGTGCATGCAGTTGGCAACATGAAAGTCAACGCCAGAGGCGATAAACTGGGCGAAAATAACAAAATAGTCATGGGCCGAAACGCCATCATGGATCAAGTTTATTCAGTGCCCACTGGCCCTAGCGAGCAAGAGATCTATGCCGAGCACCAAAAGATTCTTGAAGCCAGCAAGGCCAAAGAGTTGCATGACTTGGTTTCAAATCTCACACAATCAGTCAGTACCGAAACTGCACAAACACAACCCACTACACCTCCGGCTCGTGGCAGCTTGGCTGGTTCCGTGGCCAAGCCAGTAAATGTTGTGCAACAGGCTGCACCAACTCCACAACAAATCAAAAAAGCACAAGGACCAAGTAGAATTTAATATGTTAAAGCCAATTAAAATCAACGAGCTACGCACAATCAAAGATTATGTGCTGGTGTCAGACATGAATTTCAAAGAGCGAAAAACCAGCAGTGGCTTGTATCTCTTGAACGACGATGGAAGAAATGCCGGTATACGTCCACGCTGGGCACAAGTTTATGCAGTAGGCGAGGACCAACAAGATGTGCAAGTGGGACAATGGGTGCTAGTTGCACACGGACGCTGGACTCGCGGTGTTGGTATTGAAGACCAAGATGGTGAGCGAGTGATTCGCAGAATTGATCACAACGACATTCTCTTGGTTAGCGACAACGAACCACTCGGTGATGACACACAAAGCACTGCCGAACTGGTTGATTCAAAGACAAGGTGGTAGCATGGGGTTTAGAAAAAATTGGGATAAACAACAAATCATATCTCAGTTGGCAACAATGTCTAGAGAAATGTCCAGCCCCTACAACGATGGGTTTGTGGGCTGGGGCATCAAACAAGAACTTTACGAAATTAAATGGTACTTGGATCGTGTCATGGCCAATGCCAGTGAATATTCTCCCGAAGCCGAGTTTGTGAAACAACACGAACAACAAGAACTGGTAAAAATACTCAAAGATGAAGTGTAACATTTGTAAACAAGAGTATAGTGCCGAGTGCGACTATAGACAAGGACGTTGTCCACACCATCCCGCAACTGTACCAAAGTGGTTGATATTATTAGCAGCACCGTTTATAATAGCGGCATGGGCCGTAATGCATCCGCGTCAAGTATGGCAACAAGCAAAACAAGATTGGAATATTAAATGATAGAACTTTGGACTGAGAAATACCGACCCAAGACAGTTGGTGATTATGTATTCACTGATGAAAATCAACGCACACAAGTTGAAAGCTGGGTCAAAGAAAAATCTATTCCGCATATACTGTTGAGTGGCAGTCCAGGAACAGGCAAAACAACGCTGGCCAAAGTGCTCATTAATGAACTGGGCATACATGAATATGATGTATTGCAAATCAATGCCAGTCGAGACAATGGTGTAGACTTTATCAAAAGCAAGGTTGAAGGCTTTGTACAAACAATGCCGTTTGGTGATTTCAAAGTAGTACTCATGGACGAGGCCGACTATTTGAGTCATAATGCACAAGGCATCATGCGTGGATTGACCGAGACCTATCAAAGTCAAGCAAGATTTATTTTTACTTGCAACATGCCACACAAAATTATGTCGGCGTTGCACAGTAGATGCCAAAGTTTTCACATTGACAAAAGTGATGTCACTGAATTCACTGCCCGTGCTGCAACGGTATTGGTCACAGAAGGCAAAGAATTTGATTTAGATACACTGGACAGTTATGTAAAAGCCACTTATCCCGACTTGCGTAAATGTTTGAATCTACTGCAATCAAACACAGTAACCGGAACACTGTCCAAGCCTGGCGAAAATGATCAATCGGCCAAGGACTGGAAATTGGAAGCTGTTAATTTCTTCAAGATTGGTGCCATTAGACAGGCACGTGGTGTGATATGTGCACAAGCCGGTGTTGAAGACATGGATGCCATGTTCCGTTGGATGTACGACAACTTGGAACTATGGAGCAACACTCCCGAAGGACAGGACGAAGCAATCTTGATAATTCGTAAAGGACTGGTCAGCCACAGTCAAGTGGCCGATCCCGAAATCAATCTTTCAGCTACCCTAGTTGAACTAACACAAATAACACAATAATATGGCAAAAATAAAAGACCTACACCTGCTGGCTTTCTATGTAACCAAGCCCAAAAATCCCAAAATGACTCACATCAAGGGATACATGAGTGATCCCGCCAATCATCAGTATGATGAGCGTGTGGAGTTCACTGCCGGGCTCAATGCCAAAGATCAAAGTTATGCCAGTGTTGTATTGAATCTGGCACAGAAAAAAGTTGTAAAAAATAAATTCAAAAACGACAGAAGTTTTGACGACTTGTTTAAATATTTTTTAGAAGCATATCCACAATACGTTGCCAAAGCAATGGCCATGTTGGATGAAGAATATCTTAAACAATTTCTTCCCAAAGATTCCGAAGTTGAAGCAACAGGTGATGCTGATACTGTAACAAATAAATAGTATATGCCAATGTTAGACATGTACAAGCAAAAGAAGAAACGGGAGGTGGATCCCAATGCACCGCCCCGTCCCAATTTGCTCAGTCACGAAAAAGTGCTCAAAGATGTCAAGATGTCTAACGAACAACGTGATCAAGAAATAACGGGTCTTAAACGTCGAGTTGAAACACTTGAGACTCGCTTGATGAATCAAACGGCATATCTCAACGAACTACACAATCAGGTCAGTCGTTTACTCCGCAAATAGTATTGCATTTATAATGACGCCCTTGGGCCACAGTGTCTAGTTGCCAAGTTTTGGCCAAATACTCAAACCACTGCATTGCGCTTTCTATTCCAACCTCTAGTGCGTAGTTTGTGCCTTTACTGAGTGCACGAGATTGATCCATGCCGGCAGTTAGTTTGTTTGTGTCGGGATGAAATCCGGTCCAACAACAGGGATACACTTGTCCATTGCTTTGTACATATATGCTTTTAGATTTTTCAACTTGGCAAACTATTTTCTTTGCACTGACTCTTGATTGATAGTATTCCCCGTGTCCATCGCGACTTCTAAAATAATCTCGCATGTCAAGTAGTTCTTGATAGTTGCGAATTTCAGGCTCGGGGTGGCCAATGGTGTGTGAGTATACTCCATCTCGAGTAAACACCACAGTTTGATCCCGCCCGCCATCAACCAATTCAAAACGTTTAAATCCCAATTCTTTGCTCATTTGCTCTGCTTCTGCAATTTGATGTAAATTAAAATCAAATTTGATCATGGCCCAAGTGGCATGCCCGCCAGCCGCAATAAACTGTTGAGCGTTGCGTATGATCAAATCAAAGTCAGTATATTGTCTATACAAATGATGTGTGGCCCGTAATCCATCAAGTCGAAACATGATGTTGCTGATTTGTGGCATGGCGCCCAACACACTCCAAATTTTTGGTTGTCCACTGGCATTGGTGCTGATTTCAATTTTGATATTGGGATTGGCTTCGGCAAAGTATTGAACAATCTTTAATCCATCGCGGCAAGCAATAAAGTCGCCGTAATTACCATTTATTGTAATCAAGCGTAACTGTTTTAAAAATTCTCGAGAGAAAATTTGTTGAGCTTCACTCAAGCTCATGTCGTGCACTACATAATCACCATGATCTTCAACATCACCGCCCCTGAGGTTTCTGGGACACTCGGGGCAGGATGCATTACAACGGCTACTTATTTCTAAATGTACTTCTCGTACGTCTGCATATTTGAACATCAAATATTTATAGACTATATCTCCCCGTACATTTTAAGTATTTCAAATACCGCTGGATGACGGTGTATATCGCGTCCCTGGAACTCAACACCTGCGACATAGCGACTATTTTCATATTGTGAAACAATACGTTTGAAGTCAATTAATCCGTTGTTGTTTTCCTTACGGTCAGCTTGTTGCGTGTCTCCGGTTACTACCATTTTGCTTCCATCGCCTAAACGTGTCAACAGCATTTTCATTTGTGAGGGTGTCGCGTTTTGCATTTCATCAGCAATAATCCACGAGTTTTTAAATGTCCGTCCACGCATAAATGCTAGGGGAGATACCTCAATGATTTGTTCATCTAGCATTTGAGCAATGTCAGCCGGTCGATAGTATTCGGCAAACACATCCATTATGGGTCTTGTCCAGGGCTCCATCTTTTGATTGAGTGTTCCGGGCAAGAATCCATGTTGTTCATCATCTACGCCCACTGCCGGGCGAGTGATAACTATCTTCTTGCAATCTCCTTCTTGGTAGGCTTTGATGGCGGCCATGACAGCCAACATGGTTTTACCGGTACCAGCAGGACCTGTTGCAAATATAATCAGTTTCTGGGAATTGGTCAATAAATCAATATAGGTTTCTTGATTTACACTTTTGGGCTTTAATTCTACACGTCGACTACGGGGTTGTTCATATGCTTCGTTTACCACTCGTAAGTCGGGCTGGGGATGTCTTTTTTGTTTGGGTTGTTGGTATTGAACTGTTTCTAAAACTCGATTTCTTCGTTTGGACAAGTGCGCCTCCTTGGGGTTGATGTCATCATGTTCCATACTGCGTTGCGAACAACAGTATGTTCACGCAAGTATTTAAGAGTCAACCCAAAAAGGTTTAAGCAGTGTTAATGAACAAAATCTTAGTCATAAGTATTAGACTGCACTATAATTTTTCATATACAAAATACAATCTATCATTGGCATCTTGTTTGTATTTTAATAACTTTAGGTTGTATCGCTCGGCAAATTCATTTACGACTTCAAAGCTCCAAGGGAATATTTCCACATAGGGTCCTGTTTTGTGTGCAATACCGGGATTGGCACGCAGGTAAAACTTACCACCTAGCATCAACAGATCCACACAGTGTGCAAAACGTGCTTCAATTTCGTCTCGGCTGTTGAAGTTGATGCTGCCCAATGCCAAGATATGATCATACTTTTGGTTTACCTTATAGTCCAATATGTCAACCTCAAAGTCGGCACAGTTGTTGTAGGGATCAATGCCCACAAGGTTTTGTATGCGTCCCTTGAAGGGATGATATCCGCATCCCACATCCAATACTGCTTGGGGATTTTGACTATTGATTTCTTCCACCAAGGCCCAGCCGGTATAGTCATAGTCGTTGGTGCGGGGTTTCCAAATCTCACTGAAGAAACGTAGGATGTAGCGTTCGCTCAAATCATCCACTATGCCACGTAGGGTACCAATATAGTCACAGGGTAGACTCAGTTCTGATTCTACCGCATCTCGAAATTTGCGATAGCGAGCAGGTGTCCAGGGTAGTGCATCCACTTGGGTTGTTTCGTCTATAACAATATTGGCGTACTTGGGTAAATTAAAGGCAACTTGTAAATTTTCTTTAATCAAGTTAAAAATTTTAGTATTCATTGAAATTTTCTCTTTTTGGATAAATATTTTTGCAGAAATGCAAATTCTATTAAATATATTTAAGGAGATAGTATGGACTCAAAACAATTTGTTGCCAAAATCGTGGCCGACAATCAAGCGTTATTTAAAGCAAGTCAACACAATGTGAAAGCATATTTTGACTCAAAGCCTGCTCAAGAAGAACTAGTTGATCACTTCATCGGCCGTATGGTCAATGAGCGTATGAACATGGTTGAAATCAGCAAGCAAGTGGCAGAACTAGGTGCTGATGCAGATCCAGTTGAACTACAACTGTTAACACAACAAGCACATGATGAAGCAGTACACTTCCGTTTGGTTAAAGAAGTTATTGAACACATCCAAGGTGCTCCAGTTGATGTTGCGGCAGCGATTGCTCGTGAAGCAGCAAAGCCAACTGCTAAAGGTGCTGGTTTACTAGCCAAGTATGATGCAGAGAATGATGCTATTGCATTGGCTGCTTATCAGTTGGTTGCTGAAGGCCGTGCAGAAGCAGTTTGGGATCAAATGGCTGACTGCATTGAAGACTCTTTTATCTCTGGTGCTTATGCCAAGATTGCACGTGATGAAGGCTTCCACAGCAAAATTGGTGCACGTAAACTAGAGCAATTGGTAACAACACCAGAAGCTCAAGCACACTGCGCTAAACTAGTAGAAGCTATGCGTCGAGACTTGTATGAAATTTCATGCAATAACACTGTGGCTGCAGAAGCTGGTCGAGAACTAGTAGCTGACGCATACGGATGGTAATTTGAAAATAGGACTCACACAACGAGTCTTGTATCATAAACAGAGAGCGTATGACTCAATTGAACATGGATGGTATTCATATTTACGGGAGCATACGCTTGTTTTTATTCCAAACAGACAAGATCAAGATTTTCAACAATTAGCTGTCGACATTGATGTATTAATTATTACTGGTGGCGACGACAGTGCAATTAGACGTGTAACAGAATTAAAATTAGCAACAGAAGTAATGAAACAACGCAAACCCATAGTTGGTGTTTGTCATGGATGCTTTTTACTCATGGAGCAATTGGGCGGTGAGATTGATCGCATTGATGAGCACATGGATACCTTGCACGAAATAAATTATTTTGGCGAAAGAAAAATAGTCAACAGTTTTCATACATTACGCATCAAACAACCGCATACAGATGCAACAGTATTGGCAACTGATGATGAAGGCAATTGTGAAGCATGGATAGATAGTAAAGTGGCAATAGCTGGAGTAGTATGGCATCCCGAACGTATGTTGAAGCCATGGCTACCCGATGAAATAAATCAATTAATAGGACTATAACATGAAACGACTTTTAGCAATATTATTACTGGTGCCAATGTTGGCACTGGCCTGGGAACCCAATCCCAACCGACCCATTGAAGTAATTGTGGGCAACAATCCTGGTGCCGGCAATGAACTGGTATT
>Ga0214166_1000413_pt1 | contig 21738 bp, 25 predicted proteins | sample TroBogepilimnion_27_FD_153005 | JGI IMG/M metagenome (GOLD analysis project Ga0214166, IMG submission 153005) | Freshwater microbial communities from Trout Bog Lake, WI - Practice 18AUG2009 epilimnion v3 | ecosystem: Environmental > Aquatic > Freshwater > Lake > Epilimnion/Euphotic zone ...
TGTGCGTACTAAAGGTTCTAAAAACAAAGTTGGTCTTACTGAAGCGTTCGAAGATCGTAAAGCCAAAGGATTTGCGTGGAACAATCTCATGCTTCAGAGGTGGACCGACCATAATGGACAAGAACACAGAGTACTAGAAGATTATCAACGTAATGTACAGTTATGCGACTTAACAGCACAACCCGATGACATTAAGGAAAAGATTAAAGAAACGATTAAGGCTAACGCTGTTCCTAAAGAAGTTAGTCAAGTTGGAATTCGTATGCTCAAGTTTTGTAATGCTTGGGATATGAAAAAGATTGCAGACAACATACAATCTTATGCAGAACCTTTCCAAGCAAAATACCCAACAACATATATTCAACTAGAGGATTAAAATGGCAAAATTAAACAAATTAGCAAAAGTAAATGAATCGATTACAATCAATCGTTACGACAACGCATGGATGGTGGAAATTGGTGGACGTGACAAGAAAGAAGATTGGAAGACTACTAAAACGGTCTGCAACACAGAAGAAGAATTAATTGTGTTGATCAAAGAATACAACACAATGGATTTGGATAATTAAGGAGTAAATCATGGCAACTTGGACTATTAGTACATATTATAAAAAATCTTGTCAAGAAAATGAGTATTGGTCTCAAAAGAATGGCGATGGTAAAATTACGGTTGTTAATGGTTTCCGTTATGGCGAATGGACTGTAGAAACTACAGACGACAATCCTCCCGAGTTCGAGTTTGTAGAAGTACCAGGTGGAGATGGCAAGCGAGACAGTATCAATATGTGCGACTGTGAAGTCAACAATATCGAAAGCGTCGATCTTAACGAAATGTATGACGGCGGTTGTTGGTATGATGTTGAGATTGAAGGTCTCAACGAAGAGGAAGAAGAAGAGATTCAAGAGTTCATTGATGAAAATAGCATCTATGAATTAGAAGAACGCGAAGACGATCCATGGTACCAAAATGACACAGAATGGTGGGTTTGGGGACCAATCGAAATTAAAAATGAAGCAGGCGATCGTGTTCGTATTATATGTGCAGATGCTGACGGCAATGTCATAGATTTCGCAGAAGAATGAGAGATAAATACGTACATTACTCGGGTGCCGTCAGGGCCCAAGTAATATTAAGGAGAAAAATATGACAGTTATATACGCCAAGCCAATTGTGGATGGTAAATTTTGGATTGTAGAACAAGATGGTTCTAAAGTCGCAACATTACACAAAAAAGAAAACAATAAATTCGTACTGAGTAGTACTACAGGCGAAGTTATGTTTAACAAAAAACAGGACCTAACTAAACAGTTTGGAGAAGGATTTTTCCTAAATAGTCCTAAAGTTAAAGTTACACCAGCCGACCTAAACGAATGTCACGGCTTTGCTACTAGCGTTAAACCTTATAATGCAATGTATGATGTTAGACGTAAATTACCGTTATTCACCAAGAGTAACGCCAGTAAAAGTTTGTATTGTGCAGGCTACTATGTTATTAAATTTAACAAAGGCTGGGTTAAAAGTTTTTGTCCTAAAGTTATTACACTTGAACGTAATGAATACAAAGGTCCTTTTAAAACAGAATTTGAAATGAAACAGGTATTGGCTAATGCAAAATCAGATTAATCTATCGCCTATTACACAATTCACTCAGCAACTTCGTGCTGCTGAACTAAGTCAAAGTAAAGAAGTTAAAATGACTATTCAGCAGGCACGATTATTATCATTGGCTCTAAATGAGATACAAGATAAACTACTTCAAGACTACAACGAATTGTTTTTAAAACTTAAAACAAACACAGATAATGAAGTAATTACTATAACTATGGATGGCGGAGCATTTCGAGAGAATTAAGGATAAATATATGCGTATATTTCGAGGATACGCAATGAGTCGCCCAAAACCAAAAGTCTTGCTTGAGTACACTAACAAGCAAAATTATAAATCTGAACAAATTCTGGAATCTGAAGCCATCTGGGCAGTATTCTATAAAAATGAGCCTTTCAATCTGAAGAGCTTTAATAGTCTTACTAGCTATCCAGGACCTAAATATAAAAAAGTATCATTTAGTAATCCAGGACATGCTCACAATCTTGCCAAAAAACTTAACTTAACTTTTGGAACTACTGATTTCCAAGTAGTTATGTTAACTGCTGGCACTATCGTGAAATGATATCTAGAAATACCCTAACCAAAATTTTCCTACAGCAGTGGGGTAAAAGTACTGACGAAGCCAATTTAAAACTATTTGGACGTAAATGGTGGCAAAGTACAAGAGTTGGAAAAGATGACGCTTTTAGACTTAGCGACGATGGTTACGAGTTTTTGGTAAAAGAATTGGACTTAAAAGAGTACGAGATTCCATTTACTGAACCTATTGAACTTAGTCCCCAAACAATCATATTTTTGGAGAGATATGTGGACTGTCCATATTATCTTACTCCAATGTCAATCGCTGTCTTTTCTGAACGCAAGAGTTTTGAGCTAATGTTGTTTTCTGACGACATTAGAAAATTTGGTTTGATAAAAGCCATGAACGAACGACAAAAAGAATTAGCCAATACTGACGAAAAATAAAAAATAAGTGTTGACTGTCTGCAACTAAGCCTGTATAATATATACATACAGAGTTAATTCAACAACGTATTTTTTTAACTAAGATAGGAAACAAGATGGCATCCGAAATCGTCAGTCGCACAGTAGGCCCCAACGGCGCTAAAAAGTCTTTGCGTAAGGCTTTTAAAAACAAACGTCCAATCTTCCTGTGGGGTCCTCCCGGAATTGGCAAGTCAGATATTATCAAACAACTTGGTGCTGAATCTGAAGCACATGTAATTGACGTTCGTTTGAGCCTTTGGGAACCTACTGACATTAAAGGTATTCCATATTTTGATTCTAACGATGGTACAATGCGTTGGGCGCCACCAGCAGAATTGCCAAGTGCAGATTTGGCTAGCAAGTATAAAAGTATCATCTTGTTCTTGGATGAGATGAACAGTGCCGCACCCAGTGTGCAGGCGGCTGCCTATCAACTTATTCTCAACCGTAAAGTTGGTGCATATACATTGCCAGACAATGTTGTAATTGTTGCGGCTGGTAACCGTGAAACTGACAAAGGTGTTACATTCCGTATGCCTGCTCCGTTGGCAAATCGTTTTGTTCACTTGGAAATGACTGTTGACTGGGATGACTACTTTGAGTGGGCCGCTGAAAATCGTATCCATAAAGACGTAGTTGGCTTCTTGAGCTTTAGCAAGAAAGATTTGTACGACTTTGATCCAAAGTCTAGTTCACGTGCATTTGCTACTCCACGCTCTTGGAGCTTCGTATCTGAGTTATTGCACGACGACGATACCGATGCAGATACATTAACTGACTTAGTGTCAGGTTCAGTTGGTGAAGGTCTTGCTATTAAGTTTATGGCTCACCGTAAACATGCTAGCAAAATGCCTAATCCTACAGATATTTTGGGCGGCAAAGTTAAGAAAATGGATTCCAAAGAAATCTCAGCTATGTACAGTTTGACTGTGTCATTGTGTTACGAGTTGAAAGATGCTTGCGAGAAGAATGCCAAAAATTGGAATGATCAAGTTAATTGCTTTTTCGAATTTATGATGAATAACTTTGAAACAGAATTGGTTATCATGGGTACAAAATTGGCTTTAAGTACTTACAAGTTGCCATTGGATCCAGATGAAATCAAATGCTTTGATGATTTCCATGCCAAATATGGCAAATACATTGCACAAGCTACTGAAAAGTAATTGGATTTAAAGCTATTTGACACCACCTTCGGGTGGTGTTATAATATATACTATAGCAAAACAGGAGTTTAAATGTCACATACAGATCCAATTATTGATAAAATTATCGTAGCACGAGTAGGATTACTACTTCGCCATCCGTTTTTTGGTAATTTGGCAACTCGTCTTAAAATCCAAGAAGGATCTGAATGGATGACCACGGCTGCTACAGACGGCCGTGTCATTTACTTTAATCGAGAATTTTTTGAACCTCTTAGTGTTAAACAAGTAGAATTTGTAATTGCACATGAAATTCTACACAATGTGTTTGATCACATGAGTCGTAGAGAAAGTCGCAACCCACGTATCTTCAATATTGCCGCAGACTATTGTGTGAACGGACAATTAGTTCGTGACCGTATTGGTGATCATAATATTGATGGTATCAAAATCTTCCACGATGCCAAATACTATGGTATGGGTGCTGAGGAAGTTTACGACAAAATCTTCGACGAAATGGACGAAGAAGAACTTAACGCACTTGGTCAATTGTTGGATGATCACATTGATTGGGGAGAAGATGGCAAAGATGGTAAACCAAAATACTCTAAAGAAGAACTAAAACAAATCCGAGACGAGATGCGTGAAGCTACTATGCAAGCCGCACAGGCCGCGGGTGCTGGTAACACTCCTGCTAGTGTACAGCGCATGATTAAAGAATTGACAGAGCCTAAGATGAACTGGCGTGAAATACTACGTCAACAAATACAAAGCACTATTAAGAATGATTACTCATTTATGCGTCCTAACCGTAAGGGTTGGCATATGAACGCTGTATTACCGGGTCAACAATTTCAAGAAACCATTGATATTTGTGTAGCAATTGACATGTCAGGTAGTATTGGAGATGATCAAGCAAAAGACTTCTTAAGTGAAATTAAAGGTATTATGCAAGAGTACAAAGACTTTAAAATTAAAGTATGGTGCTTTGATACTCGAGTTTACAATGAAGCCGATTACGACGGTTATTGCATGGATGATTTCGATAACTATGAACCTATGGGCGGTGGCGGAACTGAGTTCGATGCCAACTGGGAATACATGAAGGAAAATGATATTCAGCCTAAGAAGTTTATCATGTTCACTGATGGTTATCCTTGGGGTAGCTGGGGTGATGAAAATTACTGTGATACGGTATTCATCATTCATGGCAATGACAAAATTGTTCCACCATGGGGCGAGTATGCTTATTACGAATTTGCCAAGGAAGCAGCGTAATGGCTCTAAAGAACGGCAAACCTAATCCGCTAAATTATTTCGATTTACGAAGGGTTGAGTTTGCCTGTCCCCATTTTAAATATACAGTTATAGACAAATATAGTCCAAATACAATCAAATTATTTGATTCATGGATACGTAAAAATTTAAATAACAGATATTATGTAGGGCAAGATATTACGCTAGATAATACTAACACTATCGTGTATTGCACACGTATAGGATTTGAAAGTGAAAAAGAACTGAGTTTTTTCACAATTGCCTGTCCACATTTACAGACAAGATAATTAAATGTGTACTTAATCAAAACAAGGAGATTCTAATGTCTGATGTACAAAATCAACCAACTGGAGCAGAAGCTGCTCAAAGCAACGATCTTACTATCAACGACTTAAACGCAATGAAAGTAATCATTGATATTGCCAGTTCACGCGGTGCATTTAAGCCAAATGAAATGGTAGCTGTAGGTCAAACTTATACCAAGTTAACTACATTTTTAGACTCAGTTGCTGCACAACAAGCTGCACAACCACAAGCAGGTACTCAACCAACTGCACCACAAACAAATAGTCAAGCTGTAGCAAACGCTGTTGCAGGAGCTTAATATGGCCCAAGAACTCAAACACGTGGGCCGTGTTACAGCCACTAATAAAAAATGTCTAGTGGCTTATCGCACCTTGCCCGGCGATGCATATAGTTGTTTAATTGTTCCTACGGAGAACATGCCTGACATTTATCACGATGCTATCATTAATCTAGTAGAAAGCTCAGCTGGACAAGAGGCCAACGAGTTTGCAGAAGCATTGGATCGTACACAGTTCCCAGACGGTAGTCGTATGTTACCATGGTTGCATGTTAACAATCGATTACTTAAGGCGCCAACTGATGCTATTGAAATGACTCCTGTCCCAGGTGCTGGTATTCTTCTTAGTGAGTTAAATCAAATTATTGCGGAACAGCGCGGTATTGCTGTTGATGATTTGGCAATCAGTGAAGGTATCAACGATAAGAAGAAAGAGCCAACAGTTGCTCAAGTTAACGAACTTGCACCTACAGCTAAAGTTGTAGAAACAGAATCTACTGTAGAATTAACTCCTGAAGCTCAAGCTAAAGAATATCGTTCTAAAGCTGACAAACTTGCTAAAGAAGCTGCCAACTATCGTAGACTAGCAGAGGAATTGGTTCCGACCAAGAAAAAAACAGTTAAATGACAAGAACTGGGAAGACTCTTCCCAAGGATGTCATAGCACATTGGCCAGAAGTATTCGGTGACGTTAAACTAAACGTGTTACCTATTAGGTATCTTGAAACCGTTTTGGTCAATTTTCAAGATGGTAAAACTTGGGAAATTAAAATAACAGCTAAGGCAAGGCGCGAGGGTTGGCCGTCTTTGGAACAAAGCCTATCCGAAATATGTAAAACATATGAAGATAGTATTGATAATATCGATTTTAAATTAGATACAGAGCGTGTACGTAAAGATATCGAATCTAGCACACAGAAATTTTTAAAAAGAAAGAAGTTATAAATGAATGTTAAATTGCTTAGTTACAGCCAGCCAACTGAAGAATTTGCTAGTATGGGAATCTCAGATGCACAAGAACTCATTGCCTACTGTGCAAGAGTCAGTAACCCGAGCAATCAGCTTAATACAGAAACCTCAGAAAAGCTCATTGGATATCTTATTAAGCACCAACATTGGAGTCCTCTCGAAATGGTGTCCGCCTGCATCGAGATTACTACTACAAGAGATATCGCAAGACAAATCCTTAGACATAGAAGCTTCAGCTTTCAAGAGTTCAGCCAACGTTATGCTGACCCAACAAAGGATCTCAACTTTGTACTTAGAGATGCTCGCAAGCAAGATACCAAAAATAGACAAAACAGTATAGAGCTAGATCCTCATAATAACGATGAAGATCGTTTTCTTGCTTATCAATGGGAACGTATGCAAGAGTTAGTTATTAAACAAAGCCGTGATGCATACGAATGGGCTGTTAGTAAAGGTATTGCCAAAGAACAAGCTCGTGCTGTACTGCCAGAAGGACTTATTGAAAGTCGTTTGTATATGAATGGCACACTGCGTAGTTGGATACACTACTGTGAGTTAAGATCAAACAATGGAACACAAAAAGAGCATCAAGAAGTTGCTATCGCTTGTGCCGAAGTTATAGCTAAGATCTTCCCAATGACTACAGATCTTATTTAAAAGTCTCCGGGGGAAACAGTTCAATGTGTGCTTTGAACTGTTCTTCTAACCAATCATAATCATTAATCTTTGCTAGTGCTTCAGGGTCATCTTTATATGTTGTTCCGTACCATTCGCCTGCACTTGCACCGCCTCTAGAATATTCAGAAAACTTTTCTCGGCTGTTATTAAATCTCCAAGTATCTAGTCGATGGTTTGTTTCGTCATCAATTTGACCGTGAATTGCTTTGCTGGCCAATTTGGCACATTCTCTAAAACTACTACGCCAGGTACTTAACGGATCAGTATTGAATACTGTTATGTTACTAACTTTTTCCATTACTTTAAATCTAGGACTAATACTGGTAGTCATATCTGGACTGTCAATATCCATATTTAAAGTTAATTTTGTAGGAAGAAGTTTAATTCCACCGTAACCGTATTCTAATCCATTAATAGGATTGACACTACGCCAAACGTGTACAATATCCTCTTCGCTAGGATCTAATTTTATATCAAATTTAAAAGATGGCAATATAAATGCATCAGCATCAACAACATAAAACATATTAGTGGTTGATCTTTTAGCGGCTTCTACGTGAGCTCGATGAATTCCTTTTACATTTTGTACTCTAAAAATTTTATTGTAGGGAGCTTTTTCTAATAAATTTATATAGTTTGTCGTAGAGTCGGATTCTTGATAACTTATAAATGCGATATCATACATTATGTTTTTTCCTTACAATTCTTGGACTATTATTAAAAACCCTTTTGAAAAACTTACTAGAATCTTTGCATGGTTCAAACAATTCTAAACCACATTCATCTCTAAGTGTATAACCTAATCCAGAGATTTCGTGAGGTAGCATTTCATCAGTAACTTTACTATATCTAGTTTCCCATTGTTCAGTCAACCAATCAAAATCACGAACATTAGCGTAATCCCAATCTGTACAATTAGTCAGATATGCTCCTTCTCTTGCGCCATATACACTCCATAACCCATTAGTAACATCAGCGCCTACGTTACACCACACTAGCAATCTATCATAATTTTGCCACCAAATTGTTTTAAGATCTGCTACCTTAGCACCTTGATTCAAAGACATTTTTACGCCTTCTCTGAAGCCGGCTCGCCATGCTTGGAATGGACTGGCATTGGTAAAACTTTCTGAATAGTTTTCATTAAATTGGTAATATTTTTCATCAAAACAAAATTCAACTAGACCCTTTGTATCGTTAGGATCCGAATTTTCATGTGTACGCATATTGTTGACAAATTCAGGAGTCCACATTTTAAGACCACCGTTGCCATACATCAAGTGATTAACATGAACTTTACCACACCAGCTAAACACATAGTCCTTGGTTAAACCTAATTCATCTAAGTCGATTTCAACTTCTAAAAATGCAGGGTCAACAATGTTGTCACCGTCTACTGTAACAAAGTACTCAGTTTCGCATTTGGCCGCGCAGGCTTTATGTGCTGCATCACTGCCTTTAACTCCGTGTACACGTTTTGCCCATGGCACCTTAGTTAACAAATCTGCATAGTTTTTCTCAGCATTAGGTTCGTCATAGCTGAGGAAAACAATATCTTGTTCAATTACTTTAATCTTGCTCATTTATTTTCCAAACTTTTAATGAATAACGCAAACTTGATAAATTAGCGGTCAAAGAAATCATATCGATATTCGATTCCCATTTACTTTCAAATTTAATAACAACTTTATCTTCGACTAATTTTTTTAAGTCGATGGCTATAGATCTTAATAAGAAATTAGGATCTTGTCCTAGCGTAACAAAGAACGATATAGTACTAATAGGTAATTTATTATCATAATATTTTTGCCTAAATTCATCCGATACTAAAAATACCCATTGTCCATTGTATTGATCCCAATGTACATAGATGTCTGCCGGATCATGTTCCTGATCAATCCATGTTAAAAATCTATTTTTAAAATTATGCTCTTGAATTATTTTTTTAGATACTAGACCGTTTATTGCAGACCCATCAGATTGAATTACAACACCCACATGAAAGTCGCTAAACTTATCTCTACCTGTAACTAGTCTATCATATTCGTCAAACGAAATTTCTACAGCATGTGTATATCCATCGTGTCTATGATTGTTTACGCTGACAATTTGATTAGATGTTGGATCGTAGTGTACATAATATTTTGGTAATACTACAGTATCTTCTACAATCTTACTTTTACGAGAAATTTTAGCCACGTGATGTATCCTTTAATTTACTAATAATTTCATCAGTTAAAAAATCGTTGTCTATATAATGAAATATTTTACGTTGGGGTATATTAGACACAGATAGCGTATTGCTAAAATTAGTTAAAACAAAATCTTGCCAACTACTAGAATTGACTCGCCAATTTTGCAAATGAGATTTCATGTGTATAAATTCTAACGGACTGTTAACATCTAATACTTGTTCATGCATACCTGTAATTTCTATTGCTATTGCTACCGCAAGATCCATGCTTAACCAGTTTTGATACTCTTCTGGAGCAAACGTATCCCAACACCATTCCCAATTATTACAGACAAACTCTAGTACACGATAAAACTCATACGCTGTTTGTGACTTTTTAAAGTAGTGTAGTGCGCTATATGGACTAGTTAAACAGTTAGCAATAAATGCTCGTCTGTGCATTGAATCTTCTACAATTTCCATTTTATAATTACGAATTCTACTGGTATACTTTATATCATAGTTGCTACAATAAGTCCACCAGTTAGCAATATCTTCCAGTAACAACATGTCTGTGTCTAACACTATTGTTTCTTCATACGGTGTTGCATGATATAATTTCCAACGATTTTCTGCACGGTAAGGCGTTACAATTTCAGTATTGCCAAACGGAATAGGGATTATTTTATCAAATACAGTTTGATATTCTTCTGGTACAGGATCGTCTGTTACTAATGATATTTTTGTTATAGTTTGACTATTGCGTATACTTAATGCCAGTGCATAAGCCTGCCGAACATAGTCAACATCTTTATTATTTTGAGCTAAAACTAAAAATCCCTTAGACACCTGAACCTCCGTCAATATATCTACTGAGGCTAAATTTGTTCATTACATGCACATCTATACCTTTTGTTTTTGCAGCAATATACTCGCCAACATAATCTTTTTTCTCAAGTAAAAATTGCATTTGATCATCTTGCATGCCAACTAACAAATCTTTATCTTTAGTGTATGTCATACGACCTGGTAATTCTGTAACAAAGTTTTCTCCGCCCATGATATGAATTGCAATACTAAATGCATAATCATTCCTAAACAATACAGCATCAATATTATAAAGCATTCGGTAGTAATTCCAATTTGTTTTTATATAAGCAACTAGATCAAAAAATGCTTCAGTGACTTTAGTTTTTTCAAATATAAATGCGGTTGCCCAATAGAACGGAACGCTGAACATGTTGATACGTGTAAATTCATCTGTGCTACGCCATTCGGCAAGATCCATACTATTTGAATATATTTGTAATGGTATATCCCTATCAAATGCGGGGTTTAAGATACTGCTGTTGATAATATAATCACTATCAATTACTAGAGTAGTATGATATGGGGTCAAATCATATGCCCTATTACGTGCAAAATTTCTCCACTCAAGTGTTTTAGATGTTAATGCACCATCAAAGAAATTTTTACGCTGTGCAGATACAGTATAATCCACATCTATGATTTGATCAAAAGGATGATCAGGACAACTTTGTTCTAGCCAACCTCTACTGTCTGTGATTATACTTACAGGCAAGTCGAGATATTGTTGTGCTCGACGTGCTGAAAATACTGATAATTTTATATAATCGATATCAGCATTGTTTTGAGCAAAAATTACGATGCCTTGACTCATAGATCCACAATATCTGCAATTTTACGTTTAACTTTTATTTCGTTAAACTTGTCAGCATATGTAGACACAGTTTCTAAATATGTTGATACAATGTTATTTAGAAAATCTTCTAAATTATCAATTAGTACTGGAAAATTATTGCTATCTACAAGTACAACATTTTCTGTTTTACCCAAATCAACTAGTGTCTTTACAAAACTAATTAGTTCGTAGGTAATTTTAAAAGTTGCACCATTGATATAGTGTATCAAATTTTGATTGTATTCTTCTAAAATAACACGTCTTTGATTTGATAATGTAGCCATGTAGTTAGCAACACCAAAGGCTTTTTCGATTCTTTCGTCCATAGATAACTCCGTAGCTATAATAATATACTACTTTAATTATCTTGTCAACGGTTAGAGGTGATTATTTTATGAAATTAAGCAGTGCCACCAGTCATTGTAGCACTATAACTAGGTAAGCTAACTTGAACGTTTGAACCAGTAGCATAATATGCTTGTACTAAACTAGTTAGTGTGCCTTCCACATTTTCATCTGTGCCACCAGTTGAAAGATCAGAAAATTGTATATCAAAAGTTATTATATTACCGCCAGCATTGACACTTGCCAAAATATCATACTGATTATTTGTATAATAAGGACTAGAAGTTTTCTTTTGGAAAATATTCTGGGGTGTTGTAGTCAGCTGATAAAAACCAGTACTACTAGCAATAGTAGTATATGATCCAGTATTACTAGTACCGTTAATACCAAATGTAATAGTACCCATGTTGGATAATAACATGTTCCAGTCACTGTCCTTGGCATAGCTTCCATCAGCTGATCCGTATCCTGGATATCCAGGGTAGTTAATCAAACTAGCACTGAATTGAAAATTTCCACCAGAATTAAAATAATATCTAGCAGCCGCTGCCGAAGCAAATGTTAAAGTCACAGTATGATGCACTGTTCCGTTCCATGCAGTAGTACGTTGTCCTGCAGAAAAAGAAGTAAGACTTGCTTGTCCCGATGGGGGTGTAACATTTACATTATTATAAATTGAAGTTGCCAGTGCCGAATATAATGCATAATCTGCAGCTGTAACTTTTGCTGCTGTAGCAGGAATTGCTGGAATTGTTAAATTACCAATACTTCCTTGATGATAATATGCATTAATTAAATCGTTACGTAGATTTCTCCACTGTGTAACAGTAATTGTAGGATTTCCTGTAATTTGACTACTAGTGTATTGCGGACTAGTTTGACCGTAACCGTAATTACCAGATCCTGTCCCCATAACAGAAGCAACTTTCGATTGCAATGCATTATAATCACTAGCAAGAATTTTTGATCCAACTGAAGGGGTTGTTGCCATTTTCTACCTTTTATTTTTAAAAACTATTTATTTTAAAGTATAACACATTCGACATTTTTTATCGAATCTGTTAAATTTGTTTCTAAAGCTACGGCAAACACTAGTGTGTTATCAGTAGCCAATTCTGCACAACCATTATCAGTAGCAGATAATCTTTGACCTTTAGTAATTGGTCCTAATACTTTAACTGGAACTCGTCCTTTTAGTGCTACATAAACGCCGCCGACTAACGTTTGGTTCATTCTAAACGCAGGATGCTCACTGATAACACCAATAGCTAAATCACCATTGGCACTGGCTGTAATTTCAGCTTCGCCGCCAACACTTACCACTGTACCAGTTTCATATTCGGCATCTGCAAGATATTTTTCTGCTAAGTCAGCATAGTTAGCTGTAGTAGCTGTACCGTGAATTACGTTTGCAAAAATATCTTGATTGCTGTCTCTGCCTACAATAGTATTTGCACTGCTAGCTGTTGTAGCAGACACAGGTGTACCACCTAAAGACAAGTAATTGGCATTTGTAGCTGTACCGATAAAATTAGTAGCATACACATTAGCCCATGCTGCTGAATTGCTACCAATATTGTTTACATTGTTACTAGTAAATCCATTTGCAGATAACTGTCCGCCTGGTAACAAATCAGCACCTTTAATTGTTAAAGGATAATATGTTACTGGGGAATTGTTATTAGTTGTTTGGAATAAGATTGAGTCATTTATTATGTTCTGGATTAACGGTGTATTTCCGTTATTTGTAATACTTACTTTTAACTTAGTAGTATATGTGCCGCCTGAACCGCCTACCGCATATCCTAAATCTGAAAAATTTACCGCTGTAGAAAACTGTGGACTTAGCGATGATAGATAACTACTTGCTGGAAGGCCATTTAACTTATCTGCGTTAGTTGCTGTTCCCCAGAATCTATAACTTGAACTGCTGTTTGTCACACCATTGTCTGCATTTTGAGTATATGCTAGTGTAATACCTTGATGAATTTTATCAAATCCAGTTATAGCATTTATTGAAGGATCGAGAGTAAAAGGCACAGCATCTGGACTAATTATGAAAGCCACACTTCCATTTACAATGGCTTGAATAACATCGTGTGTTGCACCATTTTCTAGATCTTTAACTGAAACACTTTGCATTTCAGTTGGAAGGGCGCCTGCTATGCCTTGAGGGCCGATTAATGTAAAACTAGTACCATTATATACAAACAACTGATCGCTAGCCGTATCAAACCATAAATCACCTGCTGTTAATCCAGTAGGCTGAGTAGAACTTACTTCAGTGCCGCCGGCAGTTCTAAATTGGCTACCGTCATAGAATTTTAATTTTAAATTCGCACTATCGAACCAAACTTGACCAGCTAATGGGTTTGGAGGTTGCGTAGTATTGGCAAAATTTTCCAATAACCACACAAAATTATCGTTCTGTGACTGGCCGTAACCAGCATAGTTTTTACCAATTAGGGTAAGATCGGTGCTCGTATCAACAGTACCGTCTGCAACTGTAGTTAGTAAAGTACCATTATAATGCTTAATCGTATATGACATCTCGCTCGTTCCTTGTTCCTAGTATTTATACAGTTTTAGCTTTTAATTTTTAGACAATATCAAATTGATAGCTCCAAGATCCGTCTATCAGCTGATACTCTTTTAGTGTGCTATCGGAGCATTGAACCCTACAAATTGTTAAATTGCCGTGTTCGCTAGGAGGGAAAATTTTGGTCAATAGCGATGTTCCAATTGTAGTATTATTATAACCAGTGGTTATTAAACCGATACCTAAGGGTGCTGTTGTAACTTGGGTGACTACATACTGTTGATTAGCTGCATCTAAACTAGAAAGTGGTGCTTGTAAATTACTAATTCTTGCACCACTAACATCAACAGTGCCATTTCCTTTTGGCGCTAGGTATACTGTACCGTTAGATTGAGAACCGTTTACATAGCTAATTGTGCTGCCATTAATATACAAATTGCTAACTTGAAGATTTGTTAATGTACCAACACTAGTCAAAGAAGAACTAGTTATATTAGATCCTAGGCTAAACTGCGTATTATTTGTATTCACAGTAACAGCCGGTTGTCCATTAAGATAATAGCCTGCGCTAGTACCGGATGATCCAATATTGACAAAATCACTAAAATTCCAATAACCTGCATTAGATGAACTGCTGCTAGAACTTGCTGTAGCAGCCCAAGTAATCGTTTTACTTGTAGATCCGGCAACAGTAATGCCTCCGCCGCTAGCTGTAGAGTCAGTTGGAGTTGCTGTTTGACCTAGTACTATATTTTTATCAGCAATGGTTACTGTGGTACTGCTAATTGTTTCCATTGTACCATTGACTGTTAAATTTCCCTCAATGATTACATCTCCTGCTACATCCAGCATAGCTTGAGGATTAATATTATAAATTCCCACACGCTGGTGTTGAGTATCAAAATGCATAGCTGTTTGTAAACTGCCTGCTGTTTGCAAATTGATTTCAAAATTTTGATTTACAACATTTGATTGTAATTGGAATGTATTATTAAAAGTATTGAATTTTAATGTAACATTAAAATTCACTCCAAGCGTTAGTGGGCTAACATTTTGAATTGTAATCGATCCGTTAGTGGTACTGTTTCCATCGACAGCTAGAAAACTTTCAGCTGTTTTTAAACTACCGTCGGCAGCTAATAATGCATTTGCTTCTGTGGCAATAGCATTAAAGACTACACCCGGGTATGAACTTGTATTAAATCCAACATTGATAACATCGCTGGTTGCTGTAAGTGTAACTGGACTAGCAGACGTTCCCACTGTAGCACTTGTGCTAACTGTATATGTACCTATACTACCAGTATCTCCTGACAACTGAGTGGTAATTTGTGTATTTGCTAATATACCTGTGCCAGAAATAATTTGTCCTGTACTTAAACTTCCTGAACTGATCGTTTGTACTGTTAAAACATTATTTGTTTGATAGCCTATAAATTGTGCTATACTAGTAAAACCTGCAATAGGGCTAGCAGGAATAAATGTATCTTTACTAAAAATACCCAATATTGTTCCAGCAACATAAAGTACAGCAATAGTATGATTTTGTCCATTGATATCGATTACCGATTCTATGTTAAATCCGCTAACTCCTTGACTAGTAGTATACAAAGGCCCTGCTAACTTTGTCGATAATCCGTCGTTAAAATATAACTGCCCGTTTGCATTATCAATCCAAATATCCCCAATAGTTATACCGCTAGGTGGTGTTGAAGAAACTATGGTCCCACTTGTTCCGGCAAAACTACTACCAGTATATACTTTCAAACGACTTTCTGAAGTATCATACCAAAGTTGACCCACAGTAGGATAGTTTGGCTGTGTAGTATTGGCAAAATTTTCTAGAAGTCTAATGAAATTATCATTAAAAAATCCGCCATACCCTGTAGCATTTTTACCGACTAGTGTTAAGTCAGATGCTGTTTGGTTAATTTGTCCGTCGGGTATGACTGTTAGTGTAGTTCCATCTGTATGGGTTATAGTATAGCTCATTTTAAATATTACCAGTAAAAATTATATAGTTGATAGTCAAATATGGATTCATAATATTAACTGGAGAATTTGAACTACCATTCACTCCACCAGTATTTAAAATTGCAGATCCTGTACCTGCGCCGCCGGTAGTTCCTTTGTTTGGCTGAGACGTGCTATCAGGCGCTTCGTTAGGAGTATTAACAGCAAAATATTGACTATGCCCATTATTAAGCGTATGAGTATGATCAGGCAAATTACTCGGTGTCAAGGTAGTAGTGCCTGTAGCAGCTGTATTGCCTAAGCCAACGACACTTGCTGTAGATTCGTTAACACGTTTAGCAGAAGAACTTGCATTGCCATTTAAGTCTGTTGTGGTACTGATTAAATTACCAGATCCATCTGAACTTGGTACTGTATTGTTGTTATTCATGTTGTCTGCACCTAGAGGAAATCTTCCTCTAAGGTCAGGTAATGCAAATGTTCCTGCGCCTTTTAATAAAGTTTGATCTTTGTATGTAAATAAAATTTTTGAATAAAGTGTAGAATATTCACTAATTAAAACTTCAGAACCATCGCATAATAGATATCCGGTAGGCACAGTTGTACCAGCAAATGGTAAAATTGTCCCTACCGGTATTACTGGTACATGAGATAACAATACCGACTTTGGCATTTGCAACAACCCAGTACCAGAACGATATACTAATATTGTATCTGTATCAAATGAATCAGTTGCTGGTGTTTTAGCAGAAACAAAATTTTCACTAATCTGTGTACTAAAAATTGCTGTACCATTTTCAGTTTGACCGTTGAAACTAACTGTATTACTAGTTACATCTCCAATAATGCTGAATACTGTAGGACTTGCTAGTCCTGCCGACGTACCATTAACACTACCTTCTAATGTTCCTGTAAATAATCCGGCAAAATTACCAGAAAAATTTGTAGCATATATATTTCTAAACGGTCTAGTAGCTGTTCCAATATCATATACCGGAACTGAAACATTTGGTAGATTCAATGCCGTTGCTTCTGTTGAATTAGTTGTATACCCTGGTACCAATACTGATGCAGGGACAGGAGTTCCGCTACTGTCTACATTGCTAAGTGTAGCTTGTCCATAGGCAGTAATTTTTCCTTTAAAATTACTGTCTAAACCGACACTTAAACCACCCTGGGTAACAATACTACCGGTTGCTGTTGTAAATGGAGTCGCTCTAGTATAGGTACTATTAGTAGTTCCTGTAACATTCAAACCAGTACTAGCTGTAATTAATCCTGTAACATCCAATTCCGATTGAGGTGCAATGTTATTAATACCGACTCTCTGACTAGCATCAACATGCAAAACTGTGTTAGTTGCTCCGGATGAATTAGTTAATTTTACATTAAGACTAGTTCCGCTAAGAGTAGACTTTAAAGTAGGACTACCATTTTCAATATCAATTACAAATCCCAAATTTGCACCAAGTTGTAATCCCTGATCTGATCTAATATTCAATTGATTATTGGAGGTACTGATAACATCACTTCTTAAAAAGTTAGTGGCATCCACAACAATGTTGTTAACTAATAACGCATCTGAAGAACTTGCTGTTCCATAAAATCTAGTAGGGAACGGATTAGTAGTCGAATTGTATGTGGAATCGACAGAACTTAAATTTATACCTTCATAAATTGTGCTAAATCCGGCTATTGGAATTTTTGGAATAAATTTCTCTTTACTAATAATTGAAATTAAATTATTATTAGCATACATTCCAATAACATAATGAGTAACGTTGTTTGTGTCGATTATAGAATCAACTATAGGTCCTGTACTAGTTCCTGTGCTGAATTGCGGTCCAATAAGTACCCATGAACCGCCAGTAAACAAATATAATTGATTAGTTGCAGTGTTGGCCCAAAGATCGCCAGCAATACTATTTGCAATTGCCGGTGCACTTGCACTCTTTTTTAAATTACCTGCGGTTGACCAGCTTGTACTATCATAAACTTTTAGTACATTAACACTAGTATCGTACCATAACTGTCCTTGAACAGGATTAATCGGAGCAGTTGGGGCTGCAAAATTTTCTAATAAGTGTAATAAATCATCTGCAATTATTGGAGCATAGCCTGGATAGCCTCGGCCAGCAAAGCCAAGACTAGTGTCGCTGTTATTAACTGTACCATCCGCTACTTGAATTGGTTGTTTGTTAGGATTAGTAGCATCAGTAAATTGAACTTGATATGTCATTTCAATCTCCTTATACCGACACTAAGCCCGTAAGGCTCTGAATACGTACAGTATAATCTATTTGCACTAGTCGATTTAAACTTTTTAACACCGGATGAAAAATTACATGTGTTAGTAATAAACTATCGCCTGTTGTACTATAGGATCTTAAACCTAATTCATCAAATGTATATGTGCTATTTGTACCATTAACAGTATCAAAAGCACTTTGACCGCTAGGCTCACCGTAGTCTAGTAAACAAGTAACAAACACATCGGTATAGTTTGTTCCAGTAACGTGTCTAACTTCTGTAAAATTTCTAGTTGGATCTGTATTTGTTCCGCTGGTAGGATCGACTATTTTACTATAAGTATTATTATACAGACTGGCATTTGAACCACTAGTATTTGGAGTCAAATATGTTATTATACCTGTAGGATCGATTGCTGTACCGCCATTACCAAAGTCCATTTGATAAACAAATCCGCCAGTAGTCGAATTAGCAAGCGAACTTGCCAACGCAATACTCATGTTTTCGTAATGAATTGCATTACGTTTGTTAATATATATTTCGTTAGAAACAGGATCAAAGATCTTTATATGACCTTCTATATGGATTCCGGTTGCGTCGTTAGTCTGCATGTTAATCTCTCTTTATCTAATATTTATCTGGTATTATTATCTGGGCATTTTATCATTAACTCTTGTAGCTTGAATACCAAATTCCTGGAGCAGCTTTTAAGAATTGTGCAATTTTAGTATCATCATGTATAATACTAGTAGCATTATCCCAAGCAACTCCAGTAGTTTTTACTACTGTAATTTGAGTTCCAATTGATAATAAATTAGTTAACGTTATTTTTGGAGTAGTACCGTCTACTGAAAAATCTGCTTGTCCTGTACCGTCTATGTTTTGATTCATTACAACATCACCGGCAGGACTATAAGGTGCAACATTTACATTAAACACGCTATAAGGTTCTTTCTTAAGTCTGATATTTCCAATAAAGAATGCCCAATAAGCAGAATCATTATTGAAGACAGAACTGCTAGTATGCGATACAATACAGCGATATGTGTAACTTCCGTTATTAACAATTGTGCCAATAGTATATGAGGTATTAGCAGACCAAACAGCACTAGTGTCATATCCGCCTACAAATACTTCAATCTCGTTAACCGATTTAGGAATAAATCCTAACGGAACAGTATCTGTTCCATTTGATACAATTGTACTTGTACTAACTGAATCTTGATAAGGTATAGTTTCTGTTCTACCTATATCTTGAACAAAAGTACCTGCACGAACAAAATTGTTAACACCAGTTCCAAGTGTGCCTCGACGTAAATTAATTAAACTGTTGCCTATCTTGCCAAAATATTCAATACGTTCGCCACGTATTTCAATAACCCCTGCAATGTTTGCATTTTGCACAGGTTCTTCAAAATTACTAGCATCTTCTAATTCAATATTTTGGCTGTTCCAATACAAATCATTAACTAATTTAGTACGCTTGTTAGCATTTAAACGTTTATAAGTTGTTCTATTAAGAATGTCTTTAAATTGCATATAAGATATACCAGGCTTAATGACGTTGCTACCAAATGTCATTAGTGTAACAGTATCGGTTATACCAGGATTAGTAGTTAACTTAATGCTTGTGTGATCGTCATTTAATTTATAATCAACACCTGGTGTTAATAGTGTGGTATTTACAATCACCCAAACATATTTTTCATTTAATACACTTCTATCTAACACAATAGTTCCGCCAACAATCGATTGGTAAGAATAAAACTCCATAGAATCCGGAGTTAAATTTACACTAGAATCCACTGTGATGGTAGTTCTTTGCAAATCTAAAGTATCGTGTTGGTATGCGCTGAATACTTCTACAACGTCTGTACTAAAATAAGGCCTAGAAAATGTTATTTGTTTAGTAGAAGGATCAAATATGTATCCTTGACCAGTGTTTACACTAATTACCAGTTGATTGCCTGAATATTGTTTGTAAGCTTCTCTGGTAATTTTAATTGATACACCGCCTAAATCAAGTACATAATCTTTGCCGTTAACTAATACAACTCCAGAAACACTTACAACAACATCGGTTGCTGATACTGTGTATGGAGCCACGCGATTATTATCGATGTTATAAGTTAGTCTGTTACTACCGATAGTAAAGTATACCGACACGGGCGCTGGAAGAATATGTTGATTAACACGAACCAACATATTAGGTTCATTAGGCAACGTTTCCCCAATAGGATATGCCAATGTGTAAGTAGTATTTCCATTTGCGGCAATAGTTTCTGTATTAGTAATTGCAAAAGTTGGCTGATTTCCGCTAACAATAATGTAATTGATTAGTGCTCCAGCTACAGGTGCATTAATAAATCTAATGCCAACTAAATTACTTAATGAATATGACTGGTCTGTTTTAAATAATTGTACATTACTTGCAATACCATTCACATAAACCGCAGACGAAATGCTATCTAGCCACGGTGCTTTTGTAACAAATTCAGTAGTTGTTCCGTCGCCGACAAAATAATCAATATCTAAGATATTCTCTCCTGCATATCCAATATTAAAGATTGTTACAAGTTGCCCTTCAGTAGGAATAGTGTTAAGTGTAATTGTCTGATTTTTGTAATCAACAGTGTAATCAGAATTATACGTTTTTATTGTGTTATCAACTTTAACAATAATTGAACGCTCACTACTTAAAAGTTCTTTTATATTAAAAGTTGCATTTGTACCCAATGCAATATAATTTTCAACATCAATTTTTGCACTACCTGAAGTAGGTCTTTCGTATACTTTAACCACAAGTGCATCTACTACTTGTCCTGGAACAACTTCTTCAGGTGCTGGGCTAGTAGTCGGTGTAACAAATCCGTCACCGTCTATGATAATATCGTCTGCATTAAAACCATTTGCTGTAAGGTAAACACCGTGAAGACTAGTTAAATCGCCACTAGTTATGTATGTGTCTGCATTAGTTGATGCAATGGTGCCATCACTAGTACTCTGACGTAGTATAATTATACTACCATCATTTTCTGGTGCATAAGTTAATGGAACATTTATTGTATAAGTTACACTACCGTCTGCAAATGTGTTAACTGTTAGATATTGTGAATCTGTTCTCGATATAGTCACAGCAGGCATAATAGCATAAGGATTTGTTGGAGATACTCCAGTATTTGTATCAAAATCTTCTGCGTCTATACGCATACCGACACCAAAGTAACCAGAAATAATAAGTGTACTACCGGCAGGAACAGGATTAGTCAATAACAAAGTACCGGTTGGAAACGATGATGCTTCTGTCGGTTGTTGTAGTACTCTAGTAAATGTAAAACTAACACCATTCAGTACACTAGAATATAATATCTGACTTAATTGATATGGAAAATGATGGTGAAATAGATAAAGACAAAAAACACATTATTTCATCTGATTTAGATATGGATATTTTATTAATAGAAGAATCTGTAAAAAATGTATCATATCTTAAAATAAGAATAGA
>Ga0214166_1000420_pt1 | contig 21422 bp, 37 predicted proteins | sample TroBogepilimnion_27_FD_153005 | JGI IMG/M metagenome (GOLD analysis project Ga0214166, IMG submission 153005) | Freshwater microbial communities from Trout Bog Lake, WI - Practice 18AUG2009 epilimnion v3 | ecosystem: Environmental > Aquatic > Freshwater > Lake > Epilimnion/Euphotic zone ...
TGCGCCCGTGAGGTTTGCGACCCTGAGGTCTGCGTTCCTGAGATTTGCGTTCTTGAGGTCTGCGTTCCTGAGGTCTGCGCCCGTGAGGTTTGCGCCACCGAGGTCTGCGTCAACGAGGTATGCGCCCGTGAGGTTTGCGTCCGTGAGGTATGCGTTCCTGAGTTCTGCGTTCCATAGGTCTGCGTCAACGAGGTATGCGCCCGTAAGGTCTACGTTCCTGAGGTATGCGTTCCTGAGGTATGCGTTCCTGAGGCTCACCACTTCGCCAACGAGAACTCGCTTGGCTCGCAACTTGTCGCCAGTGTCCACGATAAGTTCACCGTCCGGCACTGTCACCGTGACCACAGTTCCACCCTTAGCCCACCTCAACGCACCGGCAAGGGTTGAGCAGAAGTTGATACCTGCACCGCAGTCCTTGTCGGGGTCAAGGTTTAGGTCATCGGCTTCGATAATCGTTCCCGGCGTGTAGGTAAGTTTGTTGGTTTGTGTTGGTGATTTCAGGTTTTTTGTGACACCCTTGTAGTAGGGCTTGTTTCTGATAATGTTGTTCATAGTTTCCCTCCAAATAACATGCGAACATGACGTTCAGCCGTACGGTCGAAGTGGTCCATTTGTCGTGCTTCTACTGGACCATTTAGCACTTTTGCTTTACGCATAAAGATACGCTTCAAAACATTACGGACGCGCTTCATCGCCGCCACGCTACCGCTACAAGTAACCAAATGACGCAAAGCGTTAGAATAAGTTGAGAAGTAGTCATCGCAGATACCAAACAACAACTGCTGTTGTGACTACCACACCATCAAGCAGGCCAGCGAAGTAAAACATGGCGCTAGACATTGCTGCTTGGCTTCCAGTAGCGAGACTGGTATTCGGTCAACAGCCAGTCTTGTGCCGGAGGTTGAGCCAAATGCTTTTCCAGCAGGTCAAGCACCCTGTTAACGTCGCAGGACACGTCATCAAACGTGTTGCAAGCATCACAAAAAGCGTATTGGTCGTTGCCATCAAGGGATGGCTCAATAGTGATTTCGTGCTTTTCTCGCATTTCTGCAATAAATTCTTTAACGTCCATTATTTTCCTCCGTAGGTGTAAACAACGCAAATGCTGGCGATGTAGTGAACAAACACTGACTTAGGCAATGTTCTCCCAAGCGTGTTCAGCGGCCCACTCACGAGCCTCAATAATGTCTCCGGGGTCAGGCCCCAAGTCACCGTGAAGGCTGCACTCGCACTCGTCAGCGTCGCAGTCCTCGTGGTAGCCCTCGTTGCACTCGCACTCCACGCCACACTCGTCGGTGCAGGGAATGGAGTAGCACTCGGGGCAGATGTTGTCGGGGTGGTATCTCATAGTTTCTCTCCACATTTTGGGCAATAAGTAAATTTAATTAACCTACCAACTTGTAATTCAACAAGTGATTCAACATCGTAAGTGTGAGTCAAGTGGTCACACTTGGAGAAAGTTGTTTCTTCAAGCGCAAGTTCCTCCATTTCGTCCTCGTTGTAGGAGCCAAAGCCACCATCAAAATACTCAACGCAATAAGAAAAGAAGATTTCGTAAACAGTGGCAAAAGACACCCCTGCTTGCACTTTATCCCCAATTTTAAATTTGGGCACGCCGCCCTGTGCATAATCCATGATTACCTTCCTTCTCGGTCTGCAAGACTAACGCAGATAATGATGGCAATAAAACAAGCGGAAAGAATTAACGGCATTCTGTTTTCACCTGAATTGTTGCAACTGGTGACTGCTCCCCTGCTGCTGGCTTGTAACCGTGACCAAAGCACAGTTCGTAGGGCATGAGGTTGTTGTGCCTCAACTGACCAAACAAGTTGTGACCGATTGGCTGACCACAATTGGCACAATCGCCAACCATTTCCAGAACCGTCCATCCGTACTTCTCACTGTAAGGCATCTGTCCTCTTCTCTTTCGGTTGCCTAGTGACAACGGTACCACAGTTGTTGTAGTTGTGTCAACTTAGAATTTGAAATTAGTTGGGGTGTCGGGATGCCCAAGGATTTCAGGCTCCATCGCCGTACAGCGACAGTTCTCAACGGTGCAACGCCCCCAGCCATCTTGCTCGTGGCTCTCAAGGCCATGAAAGCAGGTGCAGCGTTCGTGGTCGGATGGAATAAGTGTAGCCATAGTGTTCCTTTCAATTAGGGCCGGTTGGCTTGCGGGCCTCGCTAAAGCATTCCGGGGACCGGCAACTCCCCTATCTTGTATCGTGTGCCTAGGCTGACTATAGCAAGCAAGTCATCAACCCTAGTCAAGTAGCCATACAGGGGACCACCCTATATCGGCAGGCTGGTTAGGCCATTGTCCTTGGATTTCGGCTACCCCCGCCGAAGCGGGACGCTTGGGGCTTAAAGCGGTTTAAAGTCGCCCCAACGACTGTTACAACAAAGAGATTTGTCCATCAAGTTCCTGTTCCCACTTTACACCATTAAGTTGACAACCAATCCAATTTGTGTACAAAGGAGGAATGGCTAATATTAGCCTATACCAAGGCATCCAGTCAATTCCCATAGCCTCTTGCCCTTCTTCAAGTGTTCGTGCTGTTCTGCCGCCCGAAGGTATGTCATCCTTCTTGCGACCGTAAACCCCCACCGGACGCCCCTGCTCTTTGTGTCGGCAAGGCGGTGGTGCGCCCCATTCGACGTTAGATTCAAACAACCTGTGCCGCCGCACCTTTAGCCCAAACATAGAACCGCAAAGAACCACAGGGTTGATAAGGGGAGCGCCGGGTACGTTTTCTATGACGTAATCTTTTCCAGAGGCAATAAGCAGTTCTCTGGTTGGTTCAACCAAATCAATTTCTGATTTCTTTTTGCCTTGTGCTTTTGCCAAGTTTCCGGTGACGGAGTATGCCTGACATGGCGGACTGGCATGAATAACGTCGAACTCAAAACCATGCTTAATCAAATACTCTAACGCATCGCCCTTATGAAACTCAAAAGGGTAATTAACTTGATTCTCAATGTCAACCCCGACCACTTCAAAACCGGCGTTGTGGTATCCCATTGCTGAACCACCTGCGCCACAGAACAAATTAAGAAGTTTGGGTTTGTTTCCTGACATTTAATACGTTCTTCCGCCCTTAATCCATTGACCGGTTTCGGGCATGTAATAAGAAGGTTGTGGCAATTGAAGCGACTTTCGCATTTTCATTCGCTGCTTCTCGGACGTGCCGCCCCAAATGCCAAACTTAATGTAAGAGCACAAAGCGTAGTCAAGGCATTCCTGCTTTACTTCACAGGTAGAGCAAAATTCCTTGGCTGCGACCGTCTTGTGAAACTCATGCGATTCTGGAAAAAAGAAATCTACCGACTGCGGCTCCAACTTGCATCTTGCTCGCTCGGTCCAGTTTCCTTCTTGAGTGCTTTGCATTGCTTCCCCTCCAACATGGGTTTGTTTGTCGTGTTGATAATCCTAGCAGGTATCTCCGAGCACTGCAAATCGTGTGCTACACTGTGGTCCTACCCGCATAGCCCAGATGGTCTGGGCGAACTGCAAACTTGCATCAAACCTGTAGTAAACCCCATCTTGACTCCAACACAAGATATCAAACTGGTGGCCTTCGGGCCACCTTTTTGATTTGCGGACTACAGTTTTCCTTTTTGCTCAGGGTTCTTCAACAGGAAGATTTCCACCTCGCTGGCAATCAACTCTTCTCTTGTCTGAACAACCTCTGCCCAAAGACGAATGGCATCGCAGGGCCAAACGCTGTAGCAATAAACGCAACTTGCTTCAAACCGTGTTTTCGTTGGAAAATGGCGAGCCTCAATTGCTTCTATTTCGTTCTGGTTCATTTCAATGGTTTTTTAAACACAAACAACGTCGAAAGGTTGCGACGAGCATGAACTTGCCGCCGACCTGAAGGCTGCGGTCTGCCACGACCAATGTGTTCCCAACGGTCAATCACCAGAAAACCCAACTTGATAGCGTGGGCCAACGTGAAGTGCGTTCCTAGGAACATTTTGCCGCCAGAAATGTAATCTTGACATTTAACAAGAACAATGCCACCGGGCTTAACAATGCGATACATTTCTGTTAGCCCATCATTAATGAGCCATTGCAACTCCAATGGAGTTTTAGGTGCATTGAGCAGGCCGTAATGGTCGTACATTTCTTTTTGGTTGCTGGTTGCTCTGCCGCCTACCGAAACGTAAGGAGGGTCATATGCAATTGCATCAAACTGCCCCTCCGCAAACTCGGTGCGCCGAAAATCAAACGAAGGGTCCTCAACGTTTGAGCGCGTCACAAGATTCTGTGGCCTCCATTGTTGCCACCAAACGCCCTTGCCGTAGGTCGGGTCCAAAATGGTGTCAGTGTCTTTCAGGTAGCCAATCTTGTAGGCATCAAGAATTAAATGCCCGTTTGTTTTCCAGTTGGTTGCAGCGTAAATAAGTTCTTCGCCCATTAATCGCCAAGACCGGAGACAAGGAGAAACTTGCTCATTGCCTGAGTGACCTCTGCCGATGCCTTTGCAACTTTGTCACCAAGCACAAGATTGGCAAGCCGCATCAAGTCAATTAGCGCATAGGAAGCGTTAATGCATTCCTTACGCAGGTCTTGAACAATCTGCTCCCACTCTTCGTTATCGTTTTGTTGGGTCATTCTATTTCCTCCAATATTTTGAGAATTTTAACTGCCAGTTTTGGGTCAGTTGCATAACTGCGCACTGCTTGCCAAATTTTGTCCAAAGCACTTTCCATTACCCAAATTTTACGAATCAAATCTTGGTAATCACTGTCTTCCATGTTAACTCCTGTGGTATCGTCCATAATAACACTTTACACCACTAGGAAAGGGAACTGTGAACCATTTCGAGAAACCTCAAGAATGGAAAATTGCTTTTTACGCAAAACAAAATCGCACCTACGTAGAAATTGAAACTTTTCTTGAGGTGACTGCCACGCAGCCCGAAGCCTTTGAAATCATGGAGCAATTTTGCAGCGGTTTTCCTCCGCACTCAATTGTGCGCCATGCCGCCGAAGAATTGCTTGGCCCCACTTGCTACGAGGTGAGGCTGCTCAACGCAAGCAATTACTATCGCGAGGTTGTTGTTGTGCATTGGGACAACGCCACCATAGCAGAATGCCTTGAGGACTACCGCAACAAGAATTTCACGGTGTATCAAGTTGTGGCTAACGTCACCGTCGAAACAGAGGAGGGAGATAACCCTGAACTGTGGGATTGGGAGGAGATTCTTGCAACCGATTCGTTTGACGTTGTTGACAGCACAAAAGTTAGTGTGCTAGGGTTAGTTCATCCACCAGAGAGAGAGGAAGACTAACCATGAGCAACTGGGGAAGCAGCGAAGAATGGATTGAGGACGAGGACAAGAACCTCATTAGCGAAGCCACGCTAGATGGCTACCGTGTTGTAGCAATTGTTGCACCACCAGAATCTATCGTTGGCAGCAGCGACTTTGAAGACACGGCAGATTTCATTGTGATGGACGAGCACAATGCCGTTCTTGCATTCAACCGTGACTTTGTTGATTACATGCTGCACGAATCAGCCGTTAACATGACGCTCGGAGCGTTTGGGTTTGGAGTGGTTGTTGGTCAATATCTGACCGAGGCATTAAACAAGATGAAGGAGGTCAAGTAATGCCGTTTGACTACGAAGCAATGGAACGGTTGCGCGCCCACCACGTTATCGCCAAGGCCCAACGTGACGGTGACAACATTGTGCAGGCTCTCTCCAATCATGGAGTGAGTAGAAGCATTTTGGAAACCTTGGAGTTTGACACCACCGCCCCTGCAAAGCGCGGCAAGCGCAACAAGGAGGAAGCGTTTCACAACTGGGCAACCAAAAACGCTGGTAAAGACGTTACGGTTGAAGACCTTGAGGCAGGTTTGCAAATTTCCAAGCCAACCGCTTACAAGATTATTCGGGACAACCCCGGTTTTTTTGTTAAGGCTCGGCGGGGTGCCTACACCGTTCACGATGTAATTTCTGAGCGTGAGCAGGCAAAACAGTTGACTGTCAAGTAACTACAAGTCTAAAATCAAGACAGCAAGACAGGTGGGTTGGTAGGGGGATTACCAACTCACTTGTCTGCACCTTTTAATCAACCCTACGGAGGAACATATGCAAATCGAAGACATTACCCCACTTGTTAAGTCCAACCCACGCCCTCGTCGTTCGGGGGGCATTCGTGGTGGCTCTGCTAAGACCATCGCTCGCCGCCAGCAGTTGCAAAGCAACCCCGGTGAGTGGTTTCTGTGGAAGAACAACGCTACGACTGGTGGAGACACTGGACAGGCTCTCCGTACCCTTATGGGCATGACAAGCATCAAGGGCCTTGACCGCAATACGCTTCCCTACCAAGCCACTTCACGCCTGAACGAAGATGGCACTTGGAGCATCCACGTTCGTTACGTTGGCGAGCATCAGGAAGCAATTAACGCCTGATTGTTGCACTCAAGCAACAATTGAATGCTAAAAGCCGGGGCTTGCGCCCCGGCTCTTTGCTTTACGTGGGTATTTGTTGCGTTAAACGTCAAGGATGCCAGCAGCCCAAGTTGGCTCAATGGCGGGGCCAAGTTCTTGCATGCGGGTAGCAAAGAGGCTACGAGCAAGGTCAACTTGAGCCTCAGTAAGACGCAGTTCGCCGCTAAGGATGATTGCCATAAACGCTGCGCCAATTAACTGAGCCTGACGCTCTTCTAGTTCGACAACGCGCTTTTGCAAATCATGCTTCAGCATAAACTCCAACGCAGACTGAAAACGCTCCCAGCCTCGCTCTAAGACTTCAATGAGGGCACGAGTGTGCTCTACACCAGCCTTGTCTGTGGTTTCAAGAACATCGTTAAGTTCGTCCAGTTTTTGCTCAAGCATAATTGACCATTGCTTCATCTTTGAGGCAAGAATCCATGCTTCAACTTCTGGCGGTCCAATGGGAGGAGCCTCCCCAAGTCGTTCGGAGAGGCTGGTCAGTTCTTTTTGCAATTTAGTCCTTACGGCTGTTTTGGCATGATTGGCGGAGTTGCCCAAATGCCATTTACAAGTTCCTTCGCCAAAATGATTTGTTCCCATTCCAGCAGTTTTGTTGCAGTAGCGAACAATGCCTAGTTCTCGCAAACGCTTGTCTCTAAGTTTTGCTCCGCACTTGCCCGGCAATGATTCTGGAACACCGGGCAATTTGTCATCGGGATAGTTTTCTGCCCAAACGTCTTCGTCGCTCATGCCTTGTTCGCTTTCTTTGCTTTGCGGTATTCGTTCACCTTGTTTCGGTGGGCAGTCAGACAATCCTTGCAGGGCGTAACGCCTCGCTTGCGCTCTTGCTGATAGCCGCCCGGAGTGCCGTGAATAATGTTGGGCAGAGGTTTGTTTTGAGCCTTTTGGCTTACAGCACTTTCCTGCTTAATGTGAGTAATTTTCATTGAGCGATTGCGACGCTCTGCCTCTCGCTGGTTTTCGGTCATGCCGCCCCAGTAGCCGTATGGTTCGTATTGCAACGCGTAGTTGCGGCAGGCATCTACAACAGGGCAAGACGCACAAGTTTGGACAACCTCTGCCGATGGAATTTCCGCAAAAAAATCTAAGCGGCGGTTGGTTCTTGCACAAGCGGCAAGTTCTTTCCAGCCTAAATCAACTACTACTTCGTCAACTACCATGAATGACAACCTCCTTGGTCAGGAACAGCGTAGCCTCTGTTGATGCGCTTTGCAACTGCAATTTGTTGAATAGGGGTAGCGTCGGCGGCGTTAGCAGGGAAGCCCATGCCCCGACTGTAGTAGGCCCAGTTGTGGTTGGTAATGCCAAGGCCACCAGAATACAGGGAGCCTCTGACGTGCCAATTGCCGCCCTCTTCGCAAACTGCAACCTTGCTCCATGCCCGAACATCGGCGGCGGTTACGCCCCAAGGCCAACCGTGCGGTGGTCTGTGGCGGTTAGTAGAAGCCTGTGCGCTATTGCTTGCGGCAATGGACAACAGGGTAGCAAAAATGACAATAACAAGGTGAAAACGGTTTTTCCGCATAACACTTTCTTTCGGTAGCGCGTCATTGTTGACGCATTTCTTTCAGTTGTGGTGCGGGCAACCGTTTGTCTCATTCATACCCCAGTCCGGTTCCGGTGTGGAATGCATCGGCCTAATCTATAGCGATAAAGGGTGTGAGCCGGTTTGTGGCCCTTGTTAGTTCATATCAAACCTCATACTCCATAATAGCACACGAATCAAACATTAACTGCGTTAGTGTCAAACATTTATAACTTTAGCAGGCATGGTCACGTATGGGGACCACTTTGCAGCAGTTGCTACTGCGCCCTTAAGCGTTTTGAGTTCGATGTTTGACTGACCGGCGAGATAACCGATTGCATAGGCTCCGCCTGCCCCAACTGCCATAAATGGCGATTGGACGGTGACGGTTGAAAATCCGTTTGTTTGGAGAATGACAATGGGTTGCCCCGGCGAGACAAAGAGGACTTCCGAATCCGACCAATCTTCTTCATTTTTTACGCCTTTCAACATTTCAATAACTAACTGTGGGGTGACGTTTTCGTTTTTGACTTCGTTCAGCATGTTAATAATGCGCCACGAGCCAACTGCCCCCACAATTCCACCGCCAGCGTGCTTGACAGCCTTGGCAGTAGAGGAAGCAAAGATAATGCTTTCCCCAACCGCCGCAGAATCGTGAGCCATCAGGCAACCGTTTTTATGCGTGTATGCAACTAAAACACTCATTTTTGTAATCTTTCTTGTGTTGTAACACGATGGCAGTTGGCACAAATAACGTCGCATTTTTCAATTTCTTCAATTAATGCTTTTAGTGCGACTTTACCCATGCCAGCACTAATGGCAAATTTCTTTTCTCCACGAACATGGTCAAACTCCATAGATTGCCATGCAAATTTTCTTTTGCATTTGATGCAAGGAACTGATTTTGCTTCTTGAACAAGTTGATACATTTTTTCGATGCCCGGTCTTTTTGTTTGTCTTGGTTTTCTTCTTGAAATAGTTCTTAGGACATGACAATTGGCGCACACTAATTCGCATTTATTAATCTCTTCTAAAACATTTTCAAGATTGTACCTTCCCCAAACCGCCTCAGAAACGTTAAACTTTTTTTCTCCACGAACATGGTCAAAATCCATTGCAACTGGTGGAAAAGTTTCACCGCAATCCGAACAAGGCGCATTTTTTAAAGGTAAAATAATTTTAGAGTATTCTTCCTTTAACTTGCTTCTTCGTGCCGTATCGGATAATTTTTGTTTTTCTAAGTATGTTGCTTGATACCACAACTTCTTTTTGGCTTTTTGTTCTTCTTTATGCTCCTCGTAATATTTTTTGTTTTTTGCTCTAATTAATTCTTTGTTGGCAAGGTAATACTGTCTTGCTCTTTCTGCTTTGGTAACCATATCAATAGTGTAGCAGGATGCTTTGTCTTGTCAACGGTTAATAACTAGGAATCCCAGAGTCCCATACGCCATCAAAAAGCCAAGTCTTATCCCTAACAATGCGGTCTGGCCAGTTCACGCCCTGAAGTCTATCGCCACGGAACCTTTTAACATGAAGCGTTGTCGGGTCATTAACGTCTTTGTAGAGGGAAATCCCGGCCTCGGGCCACGCCATCCACCGTTGCGAACCCATCGGTGCGAGGTCTCGCTTCTCCCCCTGCTTACCCTTGGCCGCGTGGTGCTCCATGATAAGGGCAAACCCATACTTGGTACGGAGGTCATCAAGAACAGCCATCGCTTCGTCTGCGGAATCTTCGTAGGATTCGCCAGAGCCACGACGATACATTTTGTAGATAGGTCCGATGCAAACAAGGTCGGGACGGTGGTAGGCAATTTCTCGCTGCAACTCCGCCTTGTCCGACAGGCTGCGAATTTCGATGCCACCGGGCCTGCGCCAAAAGCGAATACGCTCGTCATCGTAAACATCGGGAGCGCGGTCATACAACACCTTGGCATAGGGAACAGCAGTCTGCAAGATTGCCTGCGTAGGGTTCTCAAGGTCAATGACCAAAGCACGAATAGGCTTAATGCGTTGGTGACTAAAGGGGTGAAAACCCTGAGCAGCAGACATGGCAATCGTACGCAGCAGCAGCGACTTACCAGTTCCTTCTTCTGCCACAACAATCGTTCGGTACTCTTGGTGGAGCATGCCCGGAATGACCACCGGAGACAATTCCTCGGCGTTCATGGCGAGTTCGCCAAGGGTCACCGATTCGGGACCGTCTGACCCCAACATACCAATCGTGGAAACAAACTTCTCCACACCGTCAGCCTCGTTGTATGGGTCTTGTCCTGCGTAGAGCGAATCAACGCCCTCCAACAAGCGGTGCATCAACCGACGAGAGGTTCCGTGCTTCGCCACAATTTCGGCGTAGATGCGAGCGTTCGTGTATGACGGAGTTTCCATCATCATGTCCATCAACGCTGGCATCACTTCGCTGTTGTTCATGTTGGAAGCAACAACAAGCGAATCAACATCAACGCCGTTGTTGACCAGTTGGCAAATCGTGCCGTAAATCTCTCCGTGCAGAGGACTGTAGAAATCTTCAGCCTTGCACACCTCCATCGCTGCGATGGCTGCACCGGAGTTCAGGAGCATGGCTCCAATCAAACTGCGTTCTGCCTGTAAGTCGTGAGGGGGGATTTGCTTACTCACTGTTTCCTTTCCTACTTCCAGTAGCCCAACGGCTTTCGTTGACCCTGTGCATCCAACTCATAAGGCTCTCCGCTTGCACTCACAAGTTGGCCCTTTGGGTTGGTGGGGCGAGCGTAGCCGTACTTTGCAGGGTTGTCAAATCGAGTTTCCCACTCACCGTTCTGACTGTCCACCCACTCACCGTTTTGGTCGTACAGGTCGTAAATGGTCGCAGCAACCATTTCTGCGCCATCAGGAACGTAGGTGTCCGCCTCGTCGGGCTTCGTCAGGTAGTCGGACCAACGGTTGTTCGGACCGAAGAACGTTGCAGCGTACATGGTGAACTGCTCGTCCTGCCCCATACGCAGCGTTGCATAGGCGGTGGTGGCTGCAAGCAGGTCATCGTACTTCACGCCCTTCTTCATCAGAGCGCAGTACGCCTTGTACGCCCCACCCTTGTTGACGTGCCTTGGGTACAACTTCCAAAGGGTAGCAAACTGCTCGTCGTAGGACTGCTTGGTGCGCTTTTTGCGAGTAGCAGAATTTTGCGCGTTATCTTTATTGATATTAATATCTATATCGGCTGGCAACTGGCTGCCACCGGGGGTGGCAATCTCTCGCCACCCCTCCACCTTGCTCGGAGCACTTTCCTCGCCCTGAGGGACCGCTGGCCAAACGTAGTAGGCGTTGCCAATTTGAGCATTGTCCTTGAAACGTGGCACAACCCTGATTGCCCCTGCATCACGCAACTCGTACACCGCTTCACGCGCCGTACGCTCGCTTACGTTCAACAGGTCTGCAACCTGAACGTGGCGCAACCCCTTGATTTGGATTGCTTCGACAACAGCGCCCTTCATGTAGGCAAACAGTCGCACCGCCCGGTCGGACAGGTGGGGGTGGGTGATAATCCACGATGGGATGCTCACCGACAACTCATTCGTTACATCGGCAATAATTTCATCATCACCGTGCTTGTGGATTGCATAGACCAACTCACTCATGCTTCATTCCTCTCCGTGCTAACTCAATCATCAAATCTACCATAACTCCACGCCCCTCGGTCACGTCAACTCCGTCAGTCACCGAGTTGACTACCTTCTGCTTCTTTTCTAGCAACGCGTAGATTTGCTCGTCAATGGTGCGAGGGGCAAGAAGATACCACGCCGTTGCACCGTGCATATCATTGACGCGCCCGTAGGCACGGGAGGCGCATTGCTCGTGCGTTGCTGGTGTCCATGCCAACTCACAGAACACAATGTCCGATGCCGCCGTGAGCGTTAGCCCTTCCGATGCTGCTTGCATGTTGGCAACAAACATTCTGCAAGTGGGGTCAGTTTGAAAACGGTCAACCGCTTCTTGACGTTGGCGCGTTGATACCCCGCCACGAATTTTTACGGCAATGTCGCTGTATTGTTTGTAGATTTTCTCAACCAATTCAATGTGTTCGGCAAAAACAATTACCTTTTCATTGTCGCTGGATTCCAAAAAATTCTTCAACCAATCGTTAATAGCGTCGTATTTAATCTTCGATACAGCGTCACGCAACGCAGTAATTTTAATGATGTGGGCTGCGTACTCCAGCGAAATTTTCTTTTGCCAGTAGATTTCTTCACCGTTTTCACCGGCTTCTTCGGCCAGTTGCATTGCGCGTTGTGCAAAGTATTCTACTGCATCGCTTTCAATTTTTTGATACCAACGCATAGATTTGTTAGATACCTCAAGCAATTGAACGGCATTGCGAAGCGGTGGCAATTCACCATAAACATCTTTTTTGGCTCGTCGTACAAAGCACAATTCACGCAGTTTATCGTTAAGTTCTTTGGTGTTTAACGCAATGTTTCGCTTGGGTGCATATCGTGACTTAAACCGATACACCCCACCAAAATTTTCTAAACGACCGATTGCTTCCAGTTGGGGAATCAACTCTTCTGGTCGGTTGGTAATGGGAGTGCCGGTGAGGAGCAACACAAAGTCTTCGGGTGACAAAGACTTAGCCAATTTCATTACGGCTGCGGTGCGCTTGACGGTCCACTTCTCTTCGGGCTTGATTCCCTTAGCACCACAGGCAGAGCAGTTTTTAGCGTTGGAGCGAACCGCTTGATGGCATTCAGGGCAGGCGTGCTTTTTTACGCCGTTCTTAATGGCATGCGATTCGTCAACAATGAGGGAAACAAAACCGTGCTGCATAATGTCCCCGATGCGTTCGTAGAGAATGTCGTAGTTGATGACCACCACATCGCTTGGCTCAATGGGTTGAGATTTTGTGCCGTTGAGAATAGCAACACTGAGGTTGGGGAAGAACTTGTTGATTTCTCGCTCCCAATTCAACTTCAACGTGTTCGGGCACACAACAACTGCGGGGAAACGATGCTCGGAGGCAATGGTAGCGATGGCCTGCACCGTTTTGCCAAGCCCCGGCTGGTCTCCAAGGATGCTCTTGCGCGCTTTCTTGAGGTACAACACCCCTGCTTTTTGATACGGAAGCAAATCTTGAGCGATGTTTGGAATGTCAATTTCACCAGTCAGGGCCGACGATGCAATTTGCATCTGCATAGATTCCTGCGCCACCGATTTTGCAAGTTCGGCAAGGGAATCTTCTACGCACAAATTGTACTTGCCAGCGAACCGCAAAGCCTCGGTAAGATTAGCCTTGCCGGTAATCCAATGCTTGTCTTTTGATGACCATTTGACGCCGGGCACAAAGTTTTTAATTGCTGCAATCTTGTCGGGGTCATAGGTAAACGCAATGACCACGTTGTCACCTTGCAAGCGAACTTGCAGCGGGTCAAACCGAACTTCTGAGTTGTCTTTTGCAACTTGATAGTTAAGTTCCACCGGCACAGGCAGATGCCACTTTTCGCACAACGCTTTTACCATTGGTGCTGATGAAAGCGGGAAAACGTTTGCTTTAGCAGCAGCATCCCAATAGCGACCTTCAATTACTCGACAGTCTTCCACAAATGCTTCGCTGTATCGGGTAACGACAAAAACTTCTTCGTTTCTGACCCAAGCGGTGTTCTTACGTGCAAAAGAAAAGTTATTTTGTCTCATGGCGATAGCCTACATAAGTAGTCACTATTTAGTCAAATGAGTTTTGTAGTCACCGAGTTGAACAAAAGTTCTGATACGATGGTGTCCCACCTACGAAAGGGGCAACATGGCAAAGAAAGCCAATGAAACCAGCCTTGAAGATGTTCTCAAGGAAATCAACGACCAGTTTGGACCGAACAGCATTGTCCGTCTTAACGGAGATTCCATTGTTCCGGTAGAAACCATTTCCACTGGCATCTTGCCGTTGGACCTTGCTCTTGGAGTTGGCGGTTTGCCGCGTGGACGCATTGTTGAGTTCTACGGCCCACCATCGTCAGGCAAGTCAACGCTGGCTCTTCATGCCATTGCGGAGGCTCAGTCAAGGGGTTTGGTTTGTGCGTACGTTGACGCCGAGCATGCGTTCGACAGCATTTACGCCAAGGCTATTGGCGTTGACATTGACCAACTTTTGTTCTCGCAGCCAAACAACGCCGAGGAAGGTTTGGAAATCACCATTCGCCTCACCGAAAGCAACAAGGTTGCATTGATTGTTGTGGATTCAGTTGCAGCACTTGTGCCACGCGCCGAGATTGAGGGCGAGATGGGCGATGCCCATGTTGGCAAACACCCCCGGTTGATGGGGCAGGCTCTTCGCAAGATGACCGGGTTTGTCTCCAAGACAAACACGTTGGTCATTTTTATTAACCAGTTGCGTGAATCCATTGGCAAGATGTATGGGCCAAGCGAATACACCCCCGGTGGCAAGGCGCTTCCTTACTACGCATCGGTTCGTCTTGATGTTCGACGCATCCAAACAATCAAGACCGGGGACGAGGCAACAGCCAACCGAACTCGTGTCAAGGTGGTGAAGAACAAAGTTGCTCCGCCACTCAAGGAAGCAGAATTTGACTTGCAGTATGGAATTGGTGTACCCAAGGCTAACGCCCTTGTTGACTGCGCTCTTGACTTTGGGTTGATTAAGAAGTCCGGTGCATGGTTTGCCTACGAAGGCGAGCAGATTGGTCAGGGCAAGGCTAAGGCTTCGGCGTTTATTGCAGCGCGTCCTGAAATGTACGACGAGATTTACAACAGGGTCATTGAGGCCGCTGGCATTGCCAAGGTGGAAGCACCCAAGGAATTTGACGATGACAACGACGAATACTAAACTTGCTCACGAACAAACAATTGTGCAAGCCATAAAAACGTGGTACACTACCCATACATACGGACCTAGTTACAGAGACTTGGCGAAGTTGACAAGTATCTCGCTTGGAACTGTGTATGCTGTGTGTCACGAACTTAGGGAAGTCGGAATCATTGAGTTTTCTGATGGCGTGGCTCGGACAATCAAGATGAAAGGCAACAGATGAAGAACTGTACAGTTATCCCGGTTTGGGACAAGACGCATGAAGAGTGGCAGGAACTGCGACGTTCAATGCGTGGCATTGGAGGCTCTGACGCCGGAACTGTTTGCGGCGTGAACGCTTACAACTCTGCGTACGCACTGTGGGCAGAAAAGACCGGCAGGGTGGAAAACACTTTTGAAGGTAACGAAGCAACCAAGTGGGGGCAGCGTTTGGAGCGCATTGTGGCTGAGGCTTACGCCGAGGACTACAACCGTGCCATTGTTGCGTGGCCTGTCATTCTTGTATCGGAAGACAACCCATTCATGTTTGCCAATGTTGACTTTCTTGAGGTTGAAGCCAGCGACGAATTTCCTGCCGGTCAAATCACCACTTGGCGCTTTCGTGACGCACCACCAAACATCGTCAGCATTCTTGAGGTCAAGACCTCTGGCATTGCTACACACGGCAACGCTGGTCATTGGGCCAACGACCAAATTCCTCAATCATACATGTTGCAGGGATACCACTACGGCATTGTCACCGGCATTGAGAACGTGACCTTTGCAGCCCTTATTGGCGGTCAGGGTTTGCTTGCTCGCCAAATGGAGTGGGATGCCGAAATTGCGGAGAACATTGTCATTGCTGAAAGCATGTTTTGGGATTTGGTCGAATCCGACACCGCCCCCGAAGTTGACGGTAGCGATGCTACGGAAGCGGTGCAGCAGCAGCGTTACCCTCGCCACGCCGAAGGCAAGGAATACGAAGGTGACGCAGCGTTCCGTGAACTGTGGCAAGAATTCCGAGCAGCCAAGGTTGCGGCAGAAGAAGCAGACACCCATCGCAAATCCCTGCGAGCAAAGGTTATTGAAACCATTGGCGATGCTGAGTTTGCAAGCGTTGATGGTGTGCCTGTTCTGTCGTACAAGGCCAACAAGGACACAGAGACCCTTGATACCGACCGTTTGAAGCGTGAGGCTCCCGAAATCTTCAATCAGTTTAAGAAGGTTCGTGCCGGTGCTCGCACTTTGCGAGATTTGTCGAAGTAGTGTGTTTACCACCTCAAAAAGTGTGGTACACTATCCAAGAACCCCAAGAGAGAGGAAGTAATTATGCGTAGTGACGAGATTGACAAGTTGGCGGCATCGCTGGTGGCAGCACAGGGACAGTTCTCTGCCGTGCCCAAGACCTCCAACAACCCTTTTTACAGCAGCAAGTACGCTGCGCTGCCAGATGTTGTTGCGGCGGTTACGCCCATCCTGCAAGCCAACGGTTTGGCGGTGAGCCAGTTCATTGACACCGTTGATGGCGAGGACAGCCTGACCACTTACCTGATGCACGAATCAGGTCAGTACATGAGCCACAGCATGCGTCTTCACCTTGTCGCTGACAAGAACGGCGTGGTGACCCCACAGGCTCAGGGTAGCGCTGTGACCTACGCTCGTCGCTACAGCCTTATGGCGGTGCTTGGCATTGTTGCAGACGTTGACGATGATGGCAATGCTGCATCGCAGAGCGCCCCTCGTCCGCAGCAGTCTGCTGCACCTTCGCTTGGCAACAAGGTGGCTGCTGCTGCCAATCGTCCGGCAGCGCAAGGCGGAGACCGTCTTGCTACCGAGGGAATGGCTCGCAAGATTTGGGCGATTACTCACAAGAGCCTTGGTTGGAGCGACGCTCAAATGGTGCAGTTTATTTTTGACACCGTTGGGGCAAAAGTCTCTAAGGCTGACCAACTTAACTTTGATGATGCCAAGGCTGTCATTGACGCACTAGAGGCTATTCAAAACGGCAACTAAAGTGAGTATTCACTTTGATGCAAGCAGTATGCTACAATATCTTTACAAACGCTAAGGAGCGAACATGAGCAATATTAACATTACCGGCAACATTACTCGTGACCTTGAGTTGCGTTACAGCGATGGTGGAAGTGCGTACACGCGCTTTGGTGTTGCTGTCTCACGTAAGGACAAGGCTGGAACCGAAACCACGTCATTCTTCGACGTTGTTGCTTTTGGTTCACTTGCAGAAAACGCCGCTTCTTCCCTTGCTAAAGGCAACCGTGTGACCGTCGCTGGTCGTGTGGAAGTCAAGACGTATGAGAAGAAGGATGGGACCGGAGAAGGCAAGTCGGTTGAAATTGTGGCTGACAGCCTTGGACCTGACCTGCGTTGGGCAACCGCTACCGTTTACAAAAACGAGCGAACCAACGGTGGCGGCAACTCTAACTACGACGCGTTCTAATGACCGCGCCAACAGCGTTGAACTACGGCCAAATTGAATCTTCAATGGCTAGAGCAATGGAACAATTGGAGGAATTGACGGAGCAATTCGCAGTTACCGCCGACGAGTTTGCTATTGCCGAGGCTGAGTTTAAGACTGAGTTTGCCAAGCAACGTTTGATGGCGAGAGCCAGTGGTGACGCTGAAGGTCGGAAGGTAACAGAGAGTTACGCCGAGGACCTTGCCACCGTTGCCACTGGCAGTGCTCGTTTCAGAGTAGAGGCTGCTAAGGCAAAGCATGATGCTGCTAGGCAGGCTTTGCTGTCGGTTAGAAGTCGTTTGGAAGCGCTAAGAAGTCTTATGGCTTCATATCGGGAGGTTCGATGACCACTTACGACGAGGCTTTGGCGGATTACGTCAAAGAACTTGAGACAGAACTCACACAAGCCAACGCAAAGTTGACTGAGGCTTTGGCAGACTTGGCTGTAGCACGGCGGCAAATCGCTTTGCTAGAGGAGCAAGTTCGCCACTACTACTTGTAATGAAACGCAAAAAACCCCTTCTTCCCAAGAAATCTCTTGAGAGGAAGGGGTCTTTGCGTCGTGGGGCAGGTTTAACAACTAATAAACCTTTAGTCTCTAAAACTCGCATCAAACCACGCTCTCAAAAAACTCAGCAAGCGTATGAGGAGCGTAGGCCATTTGTTGCCAAGTTTATAAAGGAAAATCCTGTTTGCCAAATTAATTGGGATGCAGAGTGTCAAGGCGCAAGCGTTGACGTACACGAAATAATGTTTAGGTCGCATGGGGGAGAAATCGTTGGCGATAACCCCAATCAATTCTTAGCCGCTTGTCGCTATTGTCATGGTATGATTCACGACAACCCACAAGAGGCACACGAACGAGGATTTAGGAAATGGTCATGGGAAAAGTAACTAAGCACAGCGTTGAGATGGTTTTTGAGCGCAATGCGTATCAAGTGACTTGCAATTGCGGATGGCGCTACAAAGCAACTGATAGAAACATTGGAATGGCAAATGGTCACATTCACATTGCTTCTCAAGCCGTTGCCGCCAATGAGTGAGTATAGCGATTTTTTTGTTGAGGAATTTTGGCGCTCGTTAAATGCTTTGCGCCCTGCGTTCCACCAAAAAGCGCTTTGCAAGACAATGGACAATAACTTGTTTTTCCCCGGTCAAGGGCAATCAGGCAAGGCACAGCAGGCCGTTGAAATTTGTTTTCAATGCCCTGTTCAGATTGAATGCCACGATTACGCTTGCAAAGAAAAGATTGAGCACGGCGTTTGGGGCGGTTCAACCGCAGACCAACGCAAACAATGGTTTAAGCAAGGGCTGACGCCTAGCGCCGCTTGGGAAGAATTAGCCCCCGAATAAAGTACCGTTGCCAACGTCTTTGTTTTCACGTTTGCGACGATACAAAATGTTTCTGGCTCGCATGGTGGTAGAGCAAGTTGGGTGAAACCCGCCTTCAATATGCGGGAAAAAAACGCACCAGTTATGGCAGACTTCGCAAACCGTAAACACCCAATCGGGGTGCTTTAGTTTCATAGCATCTTTAACGTCTGTGTTTTTAGGTTCGTTGTCTTTATGCTTACCCATCAGTCTAGGTTAGCAGAGAAAAACTTTCCATGGTAAAGAGCCTGACCGTTGTTAATGACCACTTGCTCAGGCCAGAATTGACCGTCACCTTCTTCGTAGGTGATAACAGCAATGCCTTGCTGCCAATCTTCCACAACCGGGACTGGAATGCCATCAAGGTCCATGCCGCCCTTGGTGCTAGGCACGGAGCCATCAACGCGTGCCAAACAGCCAGCAGACAGGGCTGTAATCGTTTTTGAGCCACCAGCATTACGAACGGTGCGTTCTGCCCACTCTCGGCGGTGAATGTGACCGTAGGCAACAGAAACACGCTCACTGGCAAGATACTTGTGAGCAGTTGAACCGTTACTGACAACGTTGGTGCCGTGAATAACCCGGAAGTTGTCGCTAAGCCAAAACTCATTTGCGGGATAGCCTGAAGCGTAAACGACATTGTATTCGTCAAGTCGGCACAAGTGAGGGACGCTCATTACGGGCCAATCGTCCGGCACGTTGGCGCGCTTAATGCCAAACGCTGCTGCTGCGTTATCAAGCAGGTAATTAGAAAGACGCAACTCATGGTTGCCCTCAAGCCAAACAATTTGAGCGTTGGGAGCAACAGCACGAACTTGTGCAACCATCAAGCCGCCTCGGTCAATGGTTGCCTGCGTTGTGCGCGCAAACGCCGGGGTCAATCGGTACTTGCCCAATTCGGGGAAGTCCAAGTTGTCACCGTGCATCACAACTACGTCAGGTTGAATTTCTTGCACAAGTTGGAGGGCAACGTTGATTGCCTCCTCGTCGTGTGTGGGGTGCATGACATTAAAACGGTCAAAGTAGTAGCCAATCTGCATGTCTGGCAGCAACACGGCACGCTTGTAGCCATCGTCAGGGCGAGACTTTTTGATAGCAGCAGGCTTGACTACAGTTGGCTTAGATGGTTGAACAACCGGCCATTCCGGGCCATCTTCCCATGAAGGGCTAAACGAAATGCCCGACATATCTACAACGTGGGCCTCGCCCTCGTCATCTTTGTAAAACCCTTGGTAAAGGTTAATTCTCTGCACCTTGCCAACGTCATCAAGGTCAATTCCATTGCGCTCAAGAATGTCAAGAATCTTGTTGAGGTTTTTCTTGCGCTTCTTGTCTTCAGGAATAAATTCGGAAACGTCGGTCATTAGGGTTCCTCCCTAGTCGCAGCAACACACGCCTCGGCGGTGTTCTGATAGGCTGGTTTTTTTAACGGGAAAACCCCAATCATGTAAGACTTGTTGAATCTTGACGTTGGGGATTTCCGATTGAGGGTAAGACAATGCGGCGTTTAATTTTGTGCGTTGGTCATCAGAAAGAGGGAGCATCCCAATTACGCAACGTCTTTGGGTAAGAAATTCTGACAAGTCCATAACGCATATTATACAGCATTAAGCAAGACTACAGCGTGAATGCAGGAGCCTCTACCGTAATTGTTCCATCAAAGCGGACAGCGGTTTTGGTTTCGTCGCTGGCGTAATTGGTTGGTTTGCCAATAATGCTGTACGCCCAAATTCCTGCGCCATACGGCGTGGTGTCAACGGTGGCAGCGTAGTAACCAATTGCCCCATCGGGGTTTTTGATAATAGTTCCCGTTGGGTCTCCGGTTGGCTCCGTGTAGGTAAACGAAACAGGAGTGGCTCCGTCAACAGAGAAGGCAACAATTACCTTGTCCGGGTTAACAATTGTGCCATCGGCGGCGGTAAACGGAGTGCTGGTGTAGAACGTAATCTTGGTTCCCAAAATTGTCTTTTGCACTGGTTGCATCATGGTCATAGCAAATCCTTACACGGTTGGCAGGAGTGGTGTCCCCTGCATAATGTCTTCATACACAACGCCGGTTACGGTGGGCATAAGAACCTGCGGGTACACAGAAGCGGTAATTGTAACCCCAACAGATTCAGGCAAAAGTGCAGCAACGTAAACGGTTGGCACCATAACGGTTACTGCAAATTCTTGGTTTAAAAACGGAGCAGGTGGATGTACGTTTGTTCCAAAAAATCCAAAACCAAATGTCATGTTTACCACGCAATCACAATAATAACGCCGTTGCCACCGGTGCCACCGGTGCCAGATGTATAACTAGCGGTTGTTCCGGCATACGCTCCGCCACCTCCACCACCAGAACCAAGGCCACCGTTTCCACCAGTAGAACCGCTAAACGTTCCACCACCAGAACCCCAGCCACCACCACCTCCGGTGCTGATAATTCCGTTTGCTCCAATTGAGCCAGTTCCGTTTGAGCCGCCCGAAGCAACGCCGGTTCCTCCAGCGGGCGCTGTCATGTTGGGTTGAACAAGGGGGGTGCCTCCTGCCCCACCAGCATTGTTGTTTGAACCTCCACCTCCGCCGCTGGAAGTGTAAACTCCCCCGGACCCAGCATAACCAACTCCGTTAGTGTTGCCTCCCGAAGATGCTCCGCCTGCAAACATACTGTTTGTATTAGTGCTGGCTATACCGCCGACATTGCCCAAAGCACCGCCCGGTGCCCAAAGGTAACTTGCAGCGGCAGTCGAAGCAGACGAACCGTAAGTGCCAGCAGCGAGGCTACGGGTAGCCATGGCTGAGGGGGCGAAGGAGATACTGGATTCCTTGC
>Ga0214166_1000424_pt1 | contig 21367 bp, 17 predicted proteins | sample TroBogepilimnion_27_FD_153005 | JGI IMG/M metagenome (GOLD analysis project Ga0214166, IMG submission 153005) | Freshwater microbial communities from Trout Bog Lake, WI - Practice 18AUG2009 epilimnion v3 | ecosystem: Environmental > Aquatic > Freshwater > Lake > Epilimnion/Euphotic zone ...
GGTTGTTCCGCTTATGCTCGCTAATGTAGACGTAGGTCTTTTAGCGGTATTTGCTGTTTCATCCCTAGGTGTTTATTCGGTTATCTTAGCCGGGTGGGCATCCAATTCTAAATATTCCTTTTTAGGCGGAGTACGTGCTTCAGCTCAGTTAATTTCCTATGAGCTTTCTATGACCTTAGCGGTCGTTCCGGTGCTTCTTTGGATCAATGCTCCAGGAACAGCGGGTACCATGAGTTTAGCGAAGGCAGTTGAATTTCAATCGCTTCCTGGATTTTGGGGTGGTGCGTGGTTTGTATTCACGATGCCAATATCAGCCTTAATCTTCATCATCTGTTTATTTGCTGAAACCAATCGTCAGCCGTTTGATATGGCAGAATCTGAAGCGGATTTAGTGGGCGGATTCCATACTGAATACGGCGCTTTCAAATGGTCCTTATTCTTCGTTGCTGAATATAGTCACATGCTCGTTGGTTCAGCCGTCTTCATCTTACTTTTCTTTGGCGGATGGAATCCACTGCCTTGGTTACCATTGTCTCAATTCGTGAGCCTTATACACGTAGCTCAGTATCCCCTCGTAGTGGGTATACTTTCTATCGGTATTTTCCTCACCAAAGTTTTATTCATGATCTTTGTGTTCATGTGGGTACGCTGGACCGTTCCTCGTTTCCGCTATGACCAAGTCATGAAACTCGGATGGCAGAAATTACTGCCTCTCGCTATCATCAACTTACTTATCACAATAATTGCAATTGCGGTTATTCAACGCTGATCACCCATGGCTGTTATTAAATTAGAACGTAAACCTTTAACCTTAGCTGAGCGCTCCTATTTGCCTCAGATTGTAGGAGGTCTTAAGATCACTCTTAAGCACCTGTTCCAGCCTAAGATCACGCTACAGTACCCAGAAGAGCGTCCCGCTATTCCTACGGGTTACCGGGGTGCACCTACCTTAGTTAAAGATCCACACGGAAGAGAAAAATGTGTTTCGTGTCAGCTCTGTGAATTCGTCTGTCCTCCGCGTGCTATTCGTATCACTCCAGGAGAAATTCCAGCCGATTCACCAAACGCTCACGTAGAAAAAGCACCGCAAGCGTTTGATATCGATATGCTCCGCTGCATTTACTGCGGACTTTGCCAAGAAGTCTGTCCTGAGGAAGCGATCTTTTTACAAAACGTATATTCTACAACAGGCTATACCCGGGACTCGTTAGTAAATCACAAAGAGGACTTATACCGGATGGGCGGCACCTTACCCGACGAACACTATAAGTGGGATAAAAAGAAGGAAGCTGCTGAACAGGGAGGAGGCCACCATGGTTAATCTCATGTTTATTATTTTTGCAGGGGTTACGGTCTTAGGAGCACTGGGTGCTATCTTAAATCGTAATACCGTGAATGCGGCGATGTCGCTTCTTGTATGCTTAGCAGGTGTTGCAGGCCTTTTTATCCAGCTCGATGCATTCCTCTTAGCCTTCTTACTCATCTTAGTTTACGCAGGTGCAGTCGTCGCACTCTTTCTATTCATCATCATGTTACTTGATGTGAAGGGAAGTTTAGGTGGCCTGAATCGCAGTATGGGTACTGTAGCGACACTCGTTGCGGTTGCACTCATGATTGCTGGGGTTGCTGCCTTTTTACGTCACGCAAATCTACCCAGTGTAGAAACACCTATGAGTGTTGGTGTTGGCTCTAGCTTAAAAGCGTACGCTGAACTTTTATTCACGACTTACCTCCTTCCTGTAGAAGTGGTGGGTTTCCTTCTTTTATCTGCGATGCTTGGTGTGATCGCACTATCCCGTAAACTATCATGATCCAATCAAGCCTCTTTGCTTATATCGGATTAAGTGCCGTTCTTTTCGCGATCGGTTTTATTGGTGTACTGATACGCCGTAATGCGATCGTTATTTTCATGTCCTTAGAATTGATGCTCATTGCATCAACCTTAGCGCTGGTTGCTTTTTCAAAGTACAACCAAACGATGGACGGCAATGTGTTTGTGTTCTTCATCCTAACCGTAGCTGCTGCTGAAGTGGCTGTAGGGTTAGCGATCGTCGTCGCACTCTTTCGTCAGAAACAAACTATCCAGGTCAGTGAACTCGATTCCTTAAAGCACTGATGAATCCTTCTACTTTAGCTTTACTTCTTATTGTCGTACCCGTGGGTTCCGCGGCTTTGACAGCTTCTTTCTTACGAAAGAAGCATGCGCTTGCGACACTGCTCTCCGTCCTTGTTGCTACCTTTTATTTAGGGGGTGCTCTGCACTTAGCGCTCGGTGGTGCACGCTTTGAATCCAGCTACTCCTGGCTTAAACTAGCTAACCTCTCGGTTGATCTAGGCTTTAAATTCGACGACTTAGCAGCACTCATGCTTTCGATCGTTGGTATCGTTGGCTTCTGTGTTCACATCTTCTCATTAGGTTACATGAAAGAAGATCCAGCGAAGGCGCGCTACTTCGCAGGACTTTCCATTTTCATGGCATCCATGACGGGTATCGTTTTTGCAGACAATCTGTTCATGATGTTTATATTCTGGGAACTCGTTGGTTTTAGTTCCTTTGTTTTAATTAATCACTGGCACGAACAAAACGGTCCTATGAATGCTTCAAAGAAAGCGTTCATTACAAATAGGGTCGGTGACTTTGGTTTCTTAATTGGTATTATTCTGTGTTACTACTTACGGGGTACAGTTAACTTATCCGAACTTTCTACTCAGGCTAAAGCCGGCGGTGCAGTATTATCAACAGCAGTGCCTTTATTATTATTCTGCGGCGCGGTGGGTAAGTCAGCTCAGCTTCCACTCCAAGTCTGGTTACCAGACGCGATGGAAGGTCCTACGCCTGTATCCGCTTTAATCCACGCGGCAACCATGGTGGCAGCAGGTATCTATATGCTCTGCCGTATTGAAGTACTGATGGTTCCTGAAGCACTGACAGTAATTAGCTGGGTTGGAGCACTGACAGCGGTCTATGCAGCCCTCTGTGCTATTATTCAGCGCGATATTAAAAAGGTTTTAGCGTACTCAACTCTTTCTCAGTTAGGTTATATGGTCACAGCCTTTGGCCTTGGCTCATTAACGGTACATTCAGAAAGCGGTGCAGAGATTGTGATTAAAGCAGGCGTAGGCGCTGCGATGTTTCACTTAACTACCCACGCATTCTTTAAAGCACTTCTCTTCTTAGGTTCTGGTTCTGTAATCCACGGATGTCACCACGAACAAGATATCTTTAAGATGGGTGGACTCAGTAAGACGATGAAAGTCACCTTCCTTAAGTTCACGATTGGTGTAGCAGCTATTTCTGGATTCCCACTCTTAGCTGGTTTCTTCTCGAAGGATGCAATTCTGTTTCTTGCGTACTCAAACAATAAAGCAATTTTCGTAATTCTAGCGCTTACGGCAGCGATGACCGCTTTCTACATGATTCGTATGTGGATCATCGTATTCTTTGGTAAAGCTCGCAGTGACAATGCAGCGCATGCCCATGAAGGTGGATTTATTTTCCAAGCACCGCTCGCAATTCTAGCTATCCTTGCAATCGTTGGTGGTTACCGTGGTCTTTATCCACACGGGTTTGATGGCATTTTAAACCTTGTTGCAGAAGCGGAAGGTCCAGCAAAACTGGGCATGTTAGTTGTAAGCTTAATCGTATTAAGTCTTGGTGCTGGAATCGCCTTTGCTCTGTACCGCTCGGTTGCAACGCTCACGCAGCGTGATCCACTCGAAGCAAAATTCCCTAAGCTTTTTGTAAGCCTCGTTCACTTAAAGGAAAGCTTCGATTCTCTTTATTCCTACTACGTCGAAAAAGTGCAGCAGCGTTTTGCAATGCTCCTTAATTTCTTCGATCTCCTCGGTATCGCAGGCCTTCTTCGCATCGGTGCTGGCGCCTTTAGTCTCTTAGGCTTTGGTGTACGTGCTCTTCATGTAGGACGTCTTAATGTTTATCTCTACTGGTTTTTCTTCGGTGTTGTTCTCTTATGGCTCTATGCAGCCGGAATATTCTAAAGCGCCATGTTCTTAACTCTTGATCCTTTCTTACCAGCCATCGCTGTACCGCTTGTTATCGCGTTACTGATTGGTCTTGGTCTTCCCAAGCGTTGGTCCGTCAGATTATCCTACGTAGGTTTTCTAGCGCCGCTTTTATCAGCACTCCATGTCTGGTGGTATTATTCGAGCGTTCCTCAAAACGCAGGCTTTGCTTTTTATCATACCTATTCCACAGGACTTGATTCGTTGGGGATTGGTTTAAAGTTTGGTGTAAATGGTATCTCCATGCCACTTTACGTCTTGGCTGCACTGGTTGGTTTTTCAGCAGGACTGTATGCGATTCGCTCCGGTGCAGAACGCCTCAAGTGGTACTTGATGTTACTTCTTGTCATGCAAGCAGGCCTTATGGGCATCTTTGCATCGATTGATGTATTCTATATTTATTTCTTCCACGAATTAGCTCTCATTCCAACCTTCATCATGATTGGGGTATGGGGTGGACGTGATCGTAACTACGCTGCGATGAAGATGACGATTTATCTTACGGTGGGTGCGATGCTTTCCCTCTTTGGTTTAATCGCAATCTACGTGAAGAGTGGGGTACACAGTTTTGATTTAATCACCTTAAAAGCAACACTCGCTCAGTATCCTTTAGAAGTCATCAAACAAGAACACTTCGTTGGTATTCTTCTACTAGGTCTTGGTATCTTAGTTTCACTTTGGCCGCTTCATACCTGGGCTCCTTTAGGCTATGGTGCTGCACCAAGTTCAGCTTCGATGCTCCACGCCGGTGTTTTAAAGAAGTTTGGTTTATATATGCTGATTCAAGTGGTGCTACCACTTTTACCAAATGGCTTAGCTCACTGGAGTCATCTTTTAGCACTCTTAGCTCTCTTTGGTAACGTGATTGTTATTGGCTTAGTCACCATTGCTCAGCGCGATTTAAAGCAGATGGTAGGTTATAGTTCAGTGATGCACATGGGCTATGCCTTCTTAGGTATTGCTGCAAATTCTGCACTGGGAACTGGTGGTGTCGTGATGCTCATGGTAGCGCACGGTTTATCGGTCGCTCTTTTATTCTTACTCACGACCTCGATTCATCAAAGAACAGAAACCTTCTCCTTTAATGATATGGGTGGCTTAGCCCGTAAGGCGCCTGTGTTAGCAGCGCTTTTTATGGCAGCTACCTTTGCAAGTATTGGTCTTCCTGGTTTTGCAAACTTCTGGGGTGAACTTTCTATCTTCGTAGCACTCTGGCATTACTCAGCATGGATGACCTCAGTTGCCATCTTAGGAGTTATTATTTCTGCAATCTACGGACTTCGCTCTGCAGCGTATGTCTTTTTTGGAGAACCAAGTAGCACCTTTGCCCTCGTTGATTCAAAACGCCCTGCATCTGATATCACGTGGTCAGAACGAATTCCGGCTCTTATTCTCTTAGTTGCTTTATTATTTGTCGGTTTCTATCCGGCCTCACTCACAACTGCGATTAATGCAAGTTTACCTGCTTCAACTGTAACGCAGGTAGGCACGCATCCTTGATCACCATGGATACTTCCGCACTACAACATCTCGCTAATCAAAATGTTTGGGGATCACTCTGGCCTGAGTTGTCCTTAGGAACCTTAGCACTGCTACTCCTTGTTTTGGAAATCATCCTTCCAAAGAAGTCTCATGACGTGATTTCAAAAGTCGCGATCTTTGGCCAATTTATTTTACTTGGGCTTCTCGTTTTCGGTATCTGCTCCGATACACTATCAAAAACAGAAATCTTTAACGGACTGATTACATTAACGAAGACGACACATCTCTTCCGTATCTTCTTCTTACTCGCTTCGCTCCTTGTTTCGATGATTGCACGAGTCACCTTAGCTAAGCAGACCATGCCTAAGGTAGAATTCTATCACATCGTGATGGTCGTAGCTGCAGCGATGATGCTCCTTGTAGAAAGTACCCACTTAATGATGGGCTTTGTTGCTTTAGAAACCGTTACCATCGGTCTTTATGTGCTTGTGAGCTACTGCCGTGAAAGTGCACTCACCTTAGAAGCAGGTTTAAAGTATTTAATCATGGGAGCATTAAGCTCATCGCTGCTTCTTTTCGGTATTGTGCTTCTTTACGGGATTTCAGGAAATCCATCCTTAGTAGGGCACACCGCTGATGGCATGCACTTCCAAGCCTTAGGTGCATTTTTACAATTAAATCCTCATAACTTTATTGCGAGTGTGGGTGTCATTTTAGTGATCGCTGGCATCGCGTTTAAAATGGGTGTATTTCCCTTCCAAATTTGGGTACCTGACGTTTATCAAGGTGCACCAACGCCAACGACTGCGTTTCTTGCGGTTGCTTCAAAAGCAGCAGGTTTTGGATTTCTTTTAGGACTCTTTAAACTCGTTCTCTTACCTTATAGCTGGCTTGTAATTCCTGTCTTAAGTTTCATGGCAGGTGCCACGATTCTCTTTGGTAATTTTGCTGCATTAACCCAGACCAATGTGAAGCGCTTAATCGGTTTATCCGGTGTTTCTCATGCAGGATTTTTACTCTTAGGCGTAATTGCTTCAGCTACCATTCCGATGGCAATTGGAGCTGTTTACTTCTATCTATTTTCTTATCTCTTAGCGTCGTTCCTTGTCTTCTTTGTGATGGCTCATGTTGCACAGGCAGACGATGCAAATCAGGAACTCACGCACTTTATTGGCTTATCCAGAGATAATCCTTTCTTAAGTGCTATCTTAGCAATCGGGCTTGGATCCTTAGCAGGTATTCCACCGCTTGCAGGATTTATGGGTAAGTTCTTTGTCTTCTTATCGGCTTACCAAGCTAAGATGTATAGCTTACTCTTTGTCGCGATCTTAGGCGTAGTGATTTCGATCTACTATTATTTTAGCTGGATCAAAGCTGCCTTTTTCGAATCCGTTGAACTCGATCCTGCTACACCAAAACGTGAACGGACAGAGGTTTGTATGGGTAACCGAATCATTTTTACTGTGATAGCACTTGCTACCTTAATCCTTGGTTTTTACCAAGGTTCACTCGGTCAGTGGCTAAGCTGGTAATTTAAAAGTAACCTTTTAGGCCTGACTTATTAGGCCAATAAAAAAAGACCTGCATCACTGCAGGTCTTTTTTTTAAGCTTCGTTGGATTATCTCCAGTAGCCTTCAATCCATACATGGCCATGACCACGATCTTCCCAGTGTCCTGGGTACCACATGGCGCCTTCATGGAAGTGAGGGTGACGTCTCCATTCACCTGGAATCCATACCCAAACGCCTTGCCATGACCAGTGACCACCCACCCAGAAGAAATCATGTCCTGGGCGTCTGCCTGGCGTTTCAACGATAAGTGCTGGAACAGGTTGCTCCACCATCACAACCGGTTGCTGAGGTTGTTCAATCACAGCCTGAGGTTGAGGTGCGTATTGTGGTTGAGGAGGCTGAGGAACAACGACTTGAACCTGAGCCTGAGGTGGAGGAGGTGGTGGGGCCATCGTTACCCACTGATCATCAATCCACATCCAACCTTGGCCGCGCTGTTCCCAGTGGCCTGCAATATAACGCATACCGGGTCTACGGTCCCAGTGTCCACGAATCCATTCCCAGCGGCCGTGGTGGTTATTCCAGTGGCCTTGTATCCAAATAAAATCAGGACCAGGAGCATGTTCATGGCGCTCCACACGTGGTGGTGGTGGTGCTTCGTGAATAAATACACCAGCGCCGCCTAAATTAATGCCAACCGAGATATCGGATGCATAACTGAGCGCAGGGAGTGCGAGAATAAGACCTGTATAAACGAGGTTTTTAACTTTCATGGTTTAGGTAAGTATCTAACGAAAAGTGGTTATCTATGTCTATCTAAGATGAGTAGCTTAGCTAAGTAAGACCGTAAAAAGAAGCGTAGGTTTCCTTATCTTTTTGATTGCCCATAGGGTTGTATACTATGGTTTTAATATACGCTTTATGAAAGTAACTGGCTTAGCCCTTGTTCCACCTCCATCAGCTTCGGATGCTCCTAAGGTTACGCCTGAACTTTTAGCCTCAGTCCTTGCTCGTTATTCCCGCAGTAATGAGGGACTTGAATCGATTCTTTCTAAAGTTGATATTTCAAATCCGGATGCCTCGATTGATCGTATTTTGAAGTTTGTGGACTATGGTCACGCTTCTATCGGTGGATTAACGGGTGGTCTTGCCGTTGCGATTGACGAAATTTCGATGTGGCTTGCGTATAAGATTTTTGAATTTGCGCAAATGGCAGATGGTCAGGAATCGAGTACGCGCTATATCACGATGGATCAGACAAATATTCCAACCGCTGAAGAGTTGGGAATTCCTACGGATTTAATTCCGCAGTGGAAGAACGTGATGTCGCAAGCTTTTGCTGCCTATAATGAAGAATATACACGTCTTGATGCACTGGCAGTAGCAGAACCGAACCGAGTCCGTTTACCTGCTGATGCAAAGCCTGCGGTAGTGACTCGTCTTCGTAAAAATTACGCATTAGACCGTGCTCGTTATTTTATTCCGCTTGCGACCAAGACAAGTATGGGACTTGTGCAGTCCTCACGTATGTGGGCACTGACACTTAAGCAATTAGACGCGCTTCATCAGCCTGAGGCAAAACAAGCAGCTGATTTAATTCGTCAAGAACTCCTAAAACAATCACCGCGACTCTTAAGACATAGTACGGCTGATGTTTCTTTTAAAGAGCAAGCATCACAAGAGTTAGCTACGAGTATTGCCCTAGGAAAAAAACGTTTATCGCATACAGCATTAGAAGATCAGGTATGGGTGAGTGTTGACCGCTCGTCACCTCCGTTTTTACTCGAAGATCAAACGATTGCTGAATCCCTTAAGCACCGTTCTAACCGCTACGGTCAACAAGGTACGGCAACTCGCCGTATGCGCGTTGCCTTTGCATGGAATAACATGGCGATTGCAGAACTGCGCGACTTAAACCGTCACAGAACCGGTAATCGCTATTGTCCCCTCATTCAGGCAGGATTTTATTTACCGCAGGAAATTGACCGCAGTCATCACACCCCGCTTTTAAAAGAGCAGATGGCATTAACCGCAGCCTTACTTGAGCGTGGTTCACCTGCGTATGTGTATTCACTGCTTTTAGGGGCACAAACACCGTTTGAGCATAGTACCCACGCGGATAAATTTATTTACGAAGCAGAATTAAGAACCGGTATGGGTGCTCATTACCGGTATGCTGAACATTTAAGTGCAGCGCTCAGAGCTTTCTTTGATAAAGTCCCTGAAGCTAAGCAGTGGGTGGTAGAAGGTACGGCTGAACCAGAATAAAAAATCTTTTTTCTTAAAAAGAGTTTCTTAATTTTTCTTTTTCACTTTCTCTATTGTCTTCAAGACGAGACTTTTCGCTTTGTTTCTGCTTTTGAATTTTCTCTACTTCCTCTGCGTCGCCTTCAAGCAGAGCTTTATTAAGTTTCTCGTCTAAGAAAATCATGCGCTCAGCCAGTTTACTTTGATAGGCTGTATCAATCTCTTGCAGTTTCTTTTTCTGCTCAGGTGTGAGTTTTTTTCCAGCGGATGGATCCGCTTTTGCAAGGCGTTCCATGGCGAGTTCGTAAGCGCTTTTCATAAAGTTAGAATTTATAACTTATATCTAGTTACCAGCTATTTCGTAGACTTCAATTAAAGTTACACCGGATTGTCCTGTAGCACTGGTTGCTTGGACTGTGTAGGCACCAGGAGCTAAACTTAAAACAACAGCAGAATCTTTACTTGATTGATTCATGAAGGGGAATGCACCAACCGCTTGCGCAGCGCTTGCTAAGGCTGGATCTCCCGCCCATCCAGCGTTGGTTGCGAGTACCTTGGAATTACTGTCAAAGACAGTGAGTTTAGGATCAGAGATCGTATTAGGAACAGCGTAGTTGCTTGCAAGGGTAGGTCCACTCGCACGAATAAGAACACGTAGGTTCGTCGTTCCAGAAATCACAAATCCCGCGGTGAGACTTGATCCAGAACTGACTAATTCTAAGCATGAAATATTAATTAGCCGTGGTGTACTGAGTGTATAATTAGACTGAAGCGTCGTATCATAGACTTCAGCAATCGCGTTACCGCTTGTATTATTTTTACCCGTAATTTGGGCCGTGTAAGAACCTGGCGTAAGAGTTGTGACAACGGCTGCATCAAGACTTGTTGGTGAGACAGGAGCGAATGCTCCCGTAGAGGCATCTGCTGCTTGAACACTGGCTAAATTCGACGGAGTTGATCCCCAATTATCATTGGATGCGATGACTGTCGTTGTACTCGAGAAAACATTTAATACGGGATCTTGTAATACACTAGGAACTCCGAAATTCGTGAGTGAAGGTCCCATGCCTCGAACTAACAGCTGCTGGGAACCAGTCGTATTACTTCCTCCTGTGACAAAGCCAATCGTCATGAGTTGTGAGCCTGGTCCATCCATAGAAAGTACCGAGAGATTAATTAGGCGTCCTGGATTTACAAAAACACTTACGGTGAGTGCTTGGGAGAGTGAGGTATAACTTTGTGAGCTATTAGAAACGACTACCGAATAGTTTCCAGAATTGGTTACACTTGACGAGGTGAGGGTATAGCTTGCTTGTGTGGCACCCGCGATTAGTTGGTTATTGAAATACCACTGGTAGGTGTAGGTAGCTAATCCTAGATTTAAAACACTGAACGTTTCCTGGGATCCAACACTAATAGAAGCGGAGCTACTCGAGAGTGAAATGACAGGTTGTAAGACAAGAGCTGCAGGCGGCGTGCATTTTCTAATCAGGTTATTATAGGCGTCTGCTACATAGAGATTTCCTAGATTATCTACGCATAAGCCATACGGATTATAGAACGTCCCACTTGTACCGACTCCATCACTTGAGCCCTGAGATAGGCCACACGCTGTGGTTACAACCCCACTAGGGGAAATTTTTCTAATACAATTGTTACTGGTATCACAGACATAAACAGAGGAGGCAGAATCAACCGCTAGACCAAAGGGATAATTAAAGCGCGCTGCTGAAGTTGTACCGTCACTATAGCCACTGCTCTCTGCAAGCCCTGCTAAGGTCGTTACTTGAAGGGTTGTATCAATTTTTCGAATCGTATTGTTACCTGTATCGGCTACGTAAAGATTCCCCGAAGAATCAACTGCAATCCCGGAGGGACGATCAAACCGTGCTTGAGTTGAAAATGCATCTACTGCACCTGCCGTATTTGCAAGCCCTGCGAGAGTAGAGACGTTGCCACTGGGAGTAACTTTTCTAATCGTGCAGTTATAGGTATCGGCAACGTAGATATTTCCCTGACTGTCTATAGTAAGAGCGAAAGGATAATTAAAGCGTGCTGCACTTCCTAGTCCATCACTTGAGCCGGTAACACCTGGACTTCCTGCGAGGGTAGTTACTACGCCTAAAGGAGTAATTTTCCTAATCGTACTATTTCCAAAGTCGGCAACGTAGATATTACCCGATAAATCACAGGCAACACTGTAAGGCGTATTGAAGTTTGCATTACTTCCTGTTCCATCATTTGAACCTGCAACACTCGGATTTCCCGCGAGGGTAGTAACGGTACCCGTAGGAGTAATTTTTCTTATGATATTGTTTTTCGCATCTGCAACGTAGAGATTTCCTGTTGTATCTAAAGCGCAGGACGTAGGAAAATTATAGAGGGCTTTAGTTAAAGCTCCATTACTGGTTCCTTGGGTCAGTGCTGTACCGGATAAAGTCGTTACAGAATAGCCTAAACTCCCAGCAAGCATTGAGAGGGGAAGTAAAAAACACGCAGCAAAGAGAGCTGTGATTAATCGCATGAGTGTTTTAAATAAAAAAATCGGTTAACGATATAAGCTAAAAGTACGGAAGCTCATGACGTCTGAAAAGCTATTTAGCTACAGGCTTAAAACGCACGTGATACGTTATAAGTGAAGGGCATAGTCGTCATCTCTACTTGGCGTAACGTACTACCCATTAGGCTATACATAACACGCTAAATGGATATTTAAATCATTGTTAACCAATAAGTAACGTTAATATCTTGCTTTAATCTATACTGTTTTAGTAGGATTTAAACACAATGAAGGTCTCTAAACGAGGAGAGTACGCCCTACGCGCCCTTATTAATTTAGGGATAGCGCATAAGGTGGGGCGTAAACTCGTTCAAGTATCTGAACTCGCAAAAGCAGAGGACATCCCGAAGAAATTTTTAGAACAGGTAATTCAGCAATTACGAGAAGCCGGATTTGTTGCGAGTGTACGTGGTAAACATGGGGGATATGGCCTAGCAGTTGCTGCTGATAAAATTGTAATTGGAAATGTTATACGCCTTATCGATGGACCGCTCGCTCCCATAGGGTGTGTAAGTCAAAGTGCTTATGAGCCGTGTAATTGTCCGGATGAAGCACACTGCGGACTTAGGATGCTTATGCTTGATGTAAGAAATGCAATAGCTGCAATTTTAGACCGCTATACGCTTGCGGATGTGGTCGACGTCACAACGCGTAAAATGCATGTGGACGGAATACAAATTCCGTTTACTGGAAAAGTAGTAAACGTGGTTACTAAGACTAAGTCGAAAAAGCGTAGTAAAATGCTTCGCCCAACCGATGGAATTATTCATCAGCTCTTGGGGGATTATGCTATCTAAGGTAAACGAAGTATGAAGCGCGCTTTACAAGATCACAGTCTAGTGAGGTTTATGATACACGTCCTCATGTTTTTTGGCGTGGTTACGAGTATGACTGCTTCTGCAAAAACAATACAGTTACTGAATGTATCCTATGACCCAACACGTGAATTTTTTAGTGACTATAATAAAGCCTTTAATTCCTACTGGAAGCAGAAGACAGGCGATGAAGTCGTGATAAAACAGTCGCATGGAGGCTCGAGTAAACAGGCACGCTCTGTTCTTGATGGTCTCCCAGCAGATGTTGTCACGTTAGCGCTTGCAGGGGATATCGATAGTTTAAGTTCTCTTGGAAATTTACTGCCTTCAGATTGGCAAACACGGCTTCCTAATCTGTCTATTCCTTATTACAGCACGATTGTTTTCTTAGTCAGAAAAAATAATCCAAAACAAATTAAAGATTGGAGCGACTTGGTAAAAGAAGGTGTCTCGGTTATAACGCCAAATCCTAAGACTTCCGGCGGAGCTCGGTGGAATTATTTAGCAGCCTGGAGTTATGCGCTTCACGTGAGTCACCAGGATGAAACAAAAGCCTTTGATTTTGTAACCAAGCTTTATCGAAACGTACCTGTTTTAGATAGTGGAGCACGAGGAGCAACGACTACGTTTATTCAGCGTGAAATTGGAGATGTGCTCATATGCTGGGAAAATGAAGCCTATCTTGCTCTGAAAGAATTTGGAGAAGACGCGTGTCAGATTATTTATCCATCGCTCAGTATTCGGGCAGAGCCAGCTGTGAGTTGGGTTGACCGTGTTGTGAATAAAAAAGGGACTAGAGAAGTAGCAAAAGCCTATCTCACGTATTTATATTCTAAAGAGGGGCAGGAGATTGCTGCTAAACATTATCTAAGACCAATTGATCCTGAGCTACTTAAGGCAAATAAAAATCGTTTTCCTGATTTAACCTTAGTAACGATTGATGAGCAGTTCGGTGGATGGGCTAAGGCTCAAAAGAGACATTTCGCCGATGGTGGAACCTTCGATCAAATCTATAAGCCGTAGTTACCCCCATGGCTAAAAATAAATTACGTGTATTACCCGGGTTTGGCCTATCACTAGGTTACACGGTATTTTATTTATCGCTCATTGTTCTTATACCGCTTTTGGCTGTCTTTTTAAAAGCTGCAACACTGAGTTGGCATGACTTTTGGCATATCGTCACAGACCCTCGGGTAGTTGCTTCCTACAAAATAACCGTTGGAGCTGCGCTCAGTGCTGCGGCAGCTAATGCTATTTTTGGACTTATTGTTGCATGGGTCTTAGTACGCTATTCTTTTCCTGGTCGGAAAATTATAGACGGACTTATTGATTTGCCCTTTGCACTACCTACTGCCGTTGCAGGTATTGCACTTACCGCTGTCTATTCCAAGAAGGGGGCACTCAGTGGCGTGGATCATCTTTGGACGACATCACTGGTATATTTAGAAAGTAAATTTTCTTTTCTGCATGTCATTTCAGTAATCGGAAGAAAAATTACCTATGATAGGCCCGGTATTTTTATAGCCCTTATTTTTATTGGACTTCCCTTTGTTGTAAGGACCCTTCAGCCGATCATCCGTGAGTGTGAACCGGAACTGGAAGAAATTGCTGCAACTCTTGGAGCAAGTAGACTGCAAACCTTACGCCGTGTGGTATTGCCCGAACTTTTACCAGCACTTATCACGGGGTTTGCTTTAGCGTTTGCACGTGCACTGGGTGAATATGGTTCAGTCATTTTTATTGCAGGCAATAAACCGATGTATAGCGAAATTACGTCACTTCTCATCGTAACAAAACTTGAGCAGTATGATTACCAAGGAGCGACAGCGATAGCGGCTGTCATGCTTGTGATTTCGTTTATTTTACTACTTATCATTAACCTGCTTCAGAAATGGAGTCAGCGCTACCGGAAATCATGAAACATTATTTCAAGATCGCTGATATTCGCGCTAAAACAAGACAGCAAGCCTCTGATCCTGTCTGGCTTCGTGTTCTTTTAACAGGAATAGGCTTACTCTTTTTAACCTGTTTTCTCATTTTACCTATCTACTCTCTATTTGAAGAGGCGCTAAGAAAGGGTGTAGCAACGTATTATCAAGCACTGGTTGATCCCGATGCATTATCTGCAATAAAACTCACCTTGCTTACGGCTTTGATTGTAGTGCCGTGTAATTTTATTTTCGGACTCAGTGCAGCCTGGGTTTTAACTAAGTATGAATTTCGAGGTAAAAGTATTTTAATTACGCTTATTGATTTACCGTTTGCTGTATCACCGGTGATTGCGGGCCTTATCTATGTATTAGTGTTTGGCATGCAAGGGTGGTTAGGTGTCTACATTGCAAGTAGTCATCCCTTATTCCCCGCCATACAGTCATGGATTATAGCTCATGATATTCAGATTATTTTTGCAAAACCCGGGATTATTCTAGCTACGATTTTTGTTACGTTTCCTATGGTTGCTCGTGAACTCATTCCACTGATGCAAATGCAGGGAACCGACCAAGAACATGCGGCAGTCATGTTAGGAGCAAATGGCTGGCAAATATTTTGGCGTGTTACCTTACCTAATATTAAGTGGGGACTTATCTATAGTCTTGTTCTTTGTAATGCGCGAGCCATGGGAGAATTCGGGGCGGTCTCCGTAGTAAGTGGTCATATTCGTGGAGAAACGAATACTGCCCCCCTTCATATCGAAATTTTATATAATGAATATAATTTTGTGGGAGCATTCGCTGTTGCGTCGCTCTTAGCGTTACTTGCCATTGTTACCTTAATTATCAAGTCACTCGTTGAGTGGAGACTCGAGCATAAGAAAACCCTTTAACTGTCATGAGTGTTAAAATTTCAAATATCAGTAAGACCTTCGGTTCCTACACCGCGTTAAAGTCCGTGAATCTTACGGTACAAACAGGTAAGTTAACGAGTCTCTTAGGTCCATCTGGTTCGGGAAAGACAACGCTGCTTAGAATTATTGCGGGACTTGAATTTCCAGATGAGGGCAGTGGCGCCATTTATTTTGATAATCAGGATGTAACTCGTGTTCCCGCAGGTAAAAGGCATGTAGGTTTTGTTTTTCAGCACTATGCTTTGTTTAAGCACATGACTGTGTTTGATAATATTGCCTTCGGTTTAAATGTGAAATCCTGGAAGGATAGACCAACGAAACAGGAGATTGCTGATAAGGTGCATAAGTTAATCGATCTTGTTCAGTTAGGTGGATTAGATAAACGCTATCCTACCGAATTATCAGGCGGTCAAAGACAGCGTGTTGCTTTAGCGCGTGCTTTAGCGATTGATCCTAAAATTTTACTACTCGATGAACCCTTTGGTGCGTTAGATGCAAAAGTGCGTAAGGATTTACGCCGCTGGCTAAGAAAGTTACATGAAGAGGTAAATCTAACGACCATTTTTGTAACGCATGATCAAGAAGAGGCGCTGGAAATTTCGGACGAGATTGTCGTCATGAATCAAGCATCGATTGAACAAGTAGGTAAACCGCAAGATGTGTATGACAAACCAGCGACGCCTTTTGTGTATGAATTTTTAGGTAAGGTAAATCAGCTGCAACTGCCTTCGCGTGGATTTGCACATGCCGCATCTTTCAATGAAGCTCAGGGTAAAGTGGCTTATGTCAGGCCTCATGACATTGAAGTCTTTGCTACTGCTGAAGCACTCAATACGGAAGCTGCCTATTTAGTGAGTGTGAATACAGCGGGTCCTCTCGCTCGTCTTTGCTGTGCAAGACAAGATAACGATCAGATTATTGAAGTTGAAATGGCTCGGCAAAATTTTACCAAGCTTAACCTCAAAGTAGGAGACTGGGTCTATTTACGTATGCGTTAGTCGAATCGGTTTGTAAAAGACCCTGCTATTGAGTCAGAGTCTTTTTTTACAAGAAGATCGACTTTTTAAGAAATCCAGTTGGTTCGCTGCACGGGATCAATCAAGTGATCTGCGCTGAGCGACTTTGGTTTACCGGCTACTGGATCATAATCGAAACTGCTTCCGAGTTGGGTACCAAGTAGTCCGAGTAAACAGGTTTCGGTCATACGGGTAGCAATATCAAAACTCGAGTAAGGCTTTGGACCTCCTTGGCATCCATCAAGCCATTCTTGCATGTGACTTTTCACACGGGGTAGGGTCGCTGCAATCGTATGGGTTGGCTGGTGCCATAAAATATCTTTCCAGACCTGTTCACCGTTTAATTTGATGAGTACATGTCCGTTATGTGGGTTTGTGTAGAGTATTCCTTTGTCTCCCACGATGACGACTCCCGCTGTTCCTTCATCATTTTTAGGTAGGCCTTTAAATGCATCTGGTGTTGGAATATTCTCGTGCCAGTAGATTGAAAAAGGCTTTCCTGTATTGCAGGTGTTGAATTGATAGGTAATTGTTCCACCCGTCCAGTACGCTTCTTTACCAAGACCTGTACCATTAATTTCGATACGATCAGGCATACCTAGTTCAAGAGCACGTATGACAATATTGAGTGAATGGGTTGCCCAGTTGCCAATTTGTCCTGTTCCAAAATCAAGCCATCCACGCCATTTGTATGGGTGATAGATATCGGTCTTGTAGGGCCTAATAGGACTTGGTCCTACCCAAAAATCCCAATTAAATCCTTGTGGAATTGGATCTTCACCAGCAGGACGATTTACACCGGTAGGATATCTCTCACCTGGTGAAACAACGTGGGTGTGGGTTACGGTACCGAGAGCACCGGCTTTAATGACTTCGATACTACGGCGAAGAGCTGGATTTGCACTGCCTTGGTTTCCCATTTGGGTTACTGATCTACTTGTCGCGACAAGTTTTCTAAGTCTTCTTGCTTCAGCAATCGTACGGGTCAGTGGTTTCTCGCAGTAGACGTGTTTATTGGCTTTTAAATAATAACTGCAAATAGCGGCATGCCAGTGGTCAGGGGTTGCGATAATGACACCGTCTAAACTGTTTTCTTTTTCAAGGAGTTCGCGGTAATCGGTATAGCGAGCGGTAGTAAGCATTTTATCACCACCAGATTTAATCGCCTTACTCATCATTGCTTCATCAACGTCACAGACGGCAATTATATTAGCACCACAGGCGAGTGCGTTTTTTAAATCTCCACTCACTCCCATATTTCCACAGCCGATGAGTGCTAGATTAAGACGATTACTCGGTGCATCCTTACCAAATAATGGGAAATTAAGTATAAGTGGTGCTGCTGCTAATTTTAATGACTGCTTAAGAAAATGACGACGAGAGGAAAGATTATTTTTTTGCATAAAGTAGCCTGATAGGCAGTTGTACTAGGCAAGAAGTGAACGGAGTTTTATACTGAGTTAAGACTTCTAATTAAAGATTATATAAAGCGTAGAGAACGTGTATTTGGTTAAGTAACACCTACCTTTCAGAAAAGTTATAGTCCTCGCTATCTTTTTAAACAATGAGATGATATGCGTTTTTTGTATAACTAAGAAATAATTACTTAGTTATACGATAACCGAAATGCATGGCTTATTAAGAAGCTGACCCACTTTGGTTAATTTATAACGTGTGGTATCCTAGGGACCAGTAAACATATGGTCTGAATTTAGTGTACCTTAATATAATATAAGTATATTATATATAACGATTTAAGAGTATAAAATATCCAAAATTAACTAAAATAATAGTGCAAGGTATGCATAAGGATAACATTGACCTTATTTTGTTACATATCTGCTTATAGTTAACCTAACCCCCTTATAAATATATCGTAGTATGAAGAATATTATTCGCGCGAGCTATGCATTACTCGTTTTGATTTCGTTGAAATCTGGGTATGCACAAACGGCATCTAGTGCCTCTGCTTCAACACAGGACACGTCTAAATCTGATGTTGTGGTCTTAAATCCATTTACCGTGGATGATAAAGGCGACAACTCTTGGACAGCTACCAGCACCTTGGTTGGTACAAGAACGAATCAAGAGCTATCTAAAGTTCCTACTTCGGTTGACGTTCTTACGTCGGAATTTTTAACGGACTTAGGTCTAGAGTCTATGGATGATGCAGCAGGTTTCGTTGCGGGCTTAACCGTATTACCACGTAACGAATCACGTAATGACGATAGCCGCGTAAGCTACCGTGGTTTAACTGGTGGTACCACAATCTCCCGTAACTTCTTCATGTGGTATGTTCCTGCGGATACCTACAATGTTGAGCGTTTAGATTTCAGTAAGGGTTCTAATTCTCTTATGTTCGGTGACGCAGCTCCTGGTGGACAAGTGACCGTTTACACAAAGCGTCCTTCTCAGCGTAGCATTACCGATCTTTATGCAATGGTTGGTAGTTTCGGTGCTCGTCGCTTTACGCTCGATGTTAACCGTAAGATTAATGATAAACTCGCTGTTCGTCTTAATATTGTTGACCGCTTAGATACGACTTACATTGAAAACAATTATCAGCGCTTACGTGCTGAAGATATGGCGGTTCAGTATAAGCCTTTTAAAAACACTACATTAATTGTTGAAGGCGAAGCGGGTAAATACACACGCCGTAGAGCAGATAATGCTATCTCCATTTATCAAAACGCAGCTCCTGGTGCAGGATTTTCTTCTTCCAATAAGTGGTATTACACGTCTGATGGCACCATTATTCAAAATCCAGGTACATTGGCTTCGGTCGATAAAACAGCCGCTGGTGGTAATCAATTAGCTTTATTACAAGGTATGACTGAGACAATTTATTTACCAGGTGGTGTTGCTAAACAGTATCAAGGTTTTAGTAAAAACTTTAACGCACTTGGAAGTAATGACTACTTAGATAGACCATATAATGTAGCAACTATTACGCTTGATCAAAACATCAATAAACTCGCGTTAGAATTTTCCTATAATCAACAATTCCAGGCTCAAAATAGAACGGATAATTCGTTCGGTACGAGTCAGACTCCTCCAGTTATGGGTGTTGATAGTAAGGGTAGACTTTATATCGATGAAACCGGTACTACACCATTTAAGATTTTCGGTAACCGTGTAGATGTAGGTAGAGTTTCCATGGCTTATCCATTCGAATTCGGAAAATGGACAAGTCAGTACTTGGTTGTTTCTGCATCCCGTCAAAAAGATTTCGCATCGAATCGCAGATTCGGTGTAGCGAACGATGCTGCTGCAGGAACCTTAGCTAATAATACGATTTATTTCAGAGCATACTTAGATGATCCAACCGCTGGAACTACTGCTTACTGGAATCAATTCCTACTTCAAAATCTAAAAACAAGCCCAACTTTCCATCCTGTCTTGTATGAGTACTACACAAACACAGGACCTTATGTTGATATCAGATACAACCGTAACTTATCGGCTTCTCTTTCTGGTGAATATTGGGGTGGCAGACTGCATACTATGGCTGGTATCAGCTTTAGCCGTGTAAGCCGCAAAATTCCTGCTGCTTATACGTACACAACTGATGCTACGGGACATATTATTGCTCCAGGTAATCCGGACGTTAATCCTGCAGCTTATGTCTATGACGGTAGTTATGATTTAGGTACACGCAGTGAAATGGCAGGGTTTAGCTTTGATGTAATCAAACGCGACTCTGCAACCCTCAGTGTTTACGGTGTCTATTCATCCTCCTTTAATTGGCAGTCCGCTCAAACCTTCTACGGTCAAGTTTTAGGTCCAATCTTGGGTGTTACTCATGAAGCCGGTTTTAAAGGCGACTTGTTTGATAAGAAAGTTTTCGTAACGGCAGCTGTATTCGATATCAAACGTAAGAACGTACCCTTTGTTTGGTCTCCCGATAATTTAAATGCTACCCAGTTAGAAGACTTAATTAATCCAAATAATTTATCTCCAGGACAAGCTGGTTATATCTCAGTAGTTAACGGTCTAAATAACGAAAGAAAGACGGTTAATTCGAATGAAGAATCCAAGGGTGGTGAATTAACGATACAGGGACGTAGAGCTTACGGTCTACAGCTTCGTTTAACAGCTTCCATACAGGATGTAACTGCTGCACCAGACTTTGGGGTTCTTCAATCGTTACTCAATGCTGCGATTGCTAGAACAACTGCTGCTAATGCGACAGGTGGAACGGCTTCAATGGCAGAAAATGCAACGTATATTGCTAGTGCTCAAACGATCATCAATTCGAATACGCTCACAAATTCCGTGCAGGGTAGAAGAAGTGCTCCGTATTTAGGCAGTTTTGTAGCTGACTATGAAGTACCTCACGCAAAAGGACTTCGTGTTGGTGTTAATGCAATTCTTACACCTAACTACAATGTAGCTATCTATAATGGTGTTGTTTACAAACACGGTGGACAAATGCCTGTTGGTCTCTACGCAATTTATAATGCTAAGATTAGACGCCAAATGGTTACCTTTAGAGGTTCTGTCCAAAACCTTTATGATGTGATCAATGGTGGAAATCCTTACCGTATTACTGGCTCAACTGGCCAAAATACAGGAACAGGGTTACCTAACTACATTTATCGTTATAGAGATCCTGCAGTTTATTCATTCTCAGCTGAAGTTCATTTCTAAGTTAATTAAGCGTAATTAATTACCAAAGCATCACCTAAGACGTGATGCTTTTTTTGCGCCTGGATGGTTTTAGAAGGACTATACAAGCCTGACTTTGGGGGGCGAATGCGACTGTAGCGGTTACTTTATGCTACTTTATTACTAAATCTAATGCCAAAAAAGTACCAGATTGCGTAACAAAGATATATTCATCGCGATCATTTTTAATAAAATTACT
>Ga0214166_1000433_pt1 | contig 21128 bp, 13 predicted proteins | sample TroBogepilimnion_27_FD_153005 | JGI IMG/M metagenome (GOLD analysis project Ga0214166, IMG submission 153005) | Freshwater microbial communities from Trout Bog Lake, WI - Practice 18AUG2009 epilimnion v3 | ecosystem: Environmental > Aquatic > Freshwater > Lake > Epilimnion/Euphotic zone ...
ACGAGACAAAGAAAATATATTTGATTTAAGAAAAGAAGTTGATGATATTCAAGAAAGATACTACGGATTGAATAAAGAGTTTGATAAAGCGGTTGCGATTAACAAACAGTTTCAAGAAACCATTGTTGAGCAACGGGGCATTATTCATTACTTAGAAACACAAGCAAGAATATTGAATAAAAAACTAACAGAAATGGAAAAAAAATGACAGTTCACAAAAAACTGATGAGTGCCAGATGCCAATTGCTACTGGCCAAGCTCGAGAAAACAGGAAAAAACAGCTTTCAGGGCTACAGGTACTTCGAACTCGGGGATTTTCTGCCGGCCGTGCAGCTCATCTTCGAGAAAGTAGGGCTTTGTGGAGTCGTATCCTACGGCACAGACTTTGCCACCCTGACCATTACAGACGTGGATGACGGCACAATGGTGATCATCCAGTCCCCTATGGCCACGGCATCCCTCAAAGGCGCACATGAAATCCAGAATCTTGGCGCTGTTGAGACATACCAAAGGAGGTATTTGTGGATGACAGCGATGGAGCTCGTTGAGAACGATCCTATCGATTCAGCCCCACCGGTAGAAGTGGAACTTGTTCCACCCAAACCAAAATATAAAGTTGAAAACCCCAAGCCAACAGTCATGAAGGACTCAAAAGAATTCCCGGGACTCAAGGAAATTGGTGAAAAAGAGCCAATGGTTGAGTGGAAGATCGTGGCCAATCCAGAGAAATTTAAAGAATCGATCATAGAAGCCACCAAAATGACCGTAGAGCTCACGCAATCTGCCGAGGACGTGCAGAGTATCTACCGCGTCAACAAAACGGTTTACGAGGATTTTAAGAAGGAATATCCAACAGAATTTGCCGAATTGTTGGATTTGTTCAAGGCTAAAAAGGAGTCATTTAAATGAGTGCAGATTATCCAAACAGCGGGACATTGTTCACCGCTAAAAAGATGTTCAACGAGAAGTCCCCCCATTTCAACGGGTACATCGAGATCGAAAAGGACCTGCTCCTGAGTTTGATCGAGAAGTCTGATGGCAGCGAAGTCAAGATCAAAATTGACGGCTGGAAGAAGAAGGACAAAGAAGGCAATCACATGGTTTCAATGAAAGTAAATACTTATGAGAAAAAGCAAAGCACCCCAATCGCCGACCCCTGGGACAATTGAAAACATCAGAAAAGTCGTAGTGTCTCTTCGTGAAGACATTAAAAAATTAGAGAGCGACTTACATGATGAAGAGCAATTAGTTGGATACTTAACCCGAAAAAACATTGACGCGCAAGCTGTCATTCGATACTTGGAGAAAAGACTTGACAGAGCCAATTCAGTTCGAAGCCATTAAAACGGCTTTAAAGCAATCCAAGGAGGGATATGTACTCACCCTAGCGATGCATCCCGATGACATACCTGATGACCTTATGCGCGATTTTGTAGGGTCTCGGTATGTTGTCGTAATGGTTCGCTTGGGGGACGATGAAATGCCTATGGTCCGAGATGATGAATTCCCAGGAGACATGGCGGTAAAAATTGCAGGTATGCTCTGTAGGGATAAGGAGTTTTGGACTTGGCTTAACAGAAAAGGTTGGCTAGAAGACTGCAACGAATCCGCTTGTTCACAGTGGGTTTGTGAATACCTCGATATTGAGTCACGCAAGGAGCTCAAGACCAACACAGAGGCCAGAAATCTATTCAACCAATTGCGCTCAAGTTTTGAGCACTGGAGAAAAGAATGAAATTAATCCCATACAGCGTGTACTTACCGCCGGAATATTATGAGCAGATCAAGGAACTGGCCAAGGAGCGCAAGGCTTCAAGCATGGTTCGAGATGCGATTTGCATGATCATGGATGGTAACGATCAGTTTAAAGCAGGTTATAACAAAGGATTGATGGACGCTGCAAAGGTTATTAAAAACAACAAGGAACTCAAGATGGCGGGCGGGGACTTCCTCAAGGAAGTACTTGAACGAAACATCAAGAGATTACAAAAGTGAAGACGGCTCAAAAAATAGCCATTGGCATATCTCATGCGCTTAACGATGAGATAGAAGAAAACCCAACAGAAGTCTTATTGGCTTTTGCTGGGTTGTTTTGCAGCCTGTGTATTCACTGCAATGTGCCGGAAGAAGATGCAATGAATCTCATTAGGAACATTTACAAGGACGTTTTAGCAGACGCCCAATCGGAGATGCATTAATGGAAGACCGTGAAAACTTTCGAGCACTGGCAGCCATGTTTGCACTCAGCAAGCTGGCCGGCACTGTCTTCGACCACGAGGCCCACGAGATCGCAAAAGAATGCGTCTTGTTGGCCGATGCTTTACTCGAGGAACTAGAACCCCAAGAGGGAATAGTTGCACTCAAAAAGAGGAAAAAGAATGTATCGGAATAGGAAGCTACTGGATGCCTGTCGCGAACTGCCTTGTCAAAATTGCGGTATCAGCGATGGTACTGTAGTAGCAGCTCATTCCAATCAACTAAAAGACGGCAAAGGACGCGGACTGAAAGCTCATGACTATCGGATTGCGTCACTTTGTTACAAATGCCATATGGAGCTAGACCAAGGCAAAGACCTATCCAAACAGGAACGGACCGAACTTTGGGAGGAGGCCCACCGCAAAACGATAGGCCAACTCTTCGAGCAAAACCTTATTGGGCCTCTGCCTTAGACACTCTTTCGTTAAACTGTTTCATCAAACGCACCTTTTGTTGGTCGATCATATCGATCCTCTCTTTAGGTGCGTTTCTTTGTTGTAACAATTTCTTTTGTTTGTTCAACGCATTTACTTCATTCTCTAGCGTATTTGCAGCTACCCACAATTTAGCTTCAGGATGATCGTCAAACAATTCTTTAGGACTGACTTTGTCCACCCGCATGCGTTTGATCATGCTTTCATATTCAGACATAGCAGTTATATTTTTATAAAACTTATCCTGAACAGCAACATCAGACTGGGTTTCACCATATAGCTTGCCCAATATTGGAACTCTATAGGATGGAATTGGCTCACCAGTAACGGCAGTTTTACCCAAATCCATGACTTTGGTAACTTCGCGTCCAACACCACCGGTGTATTGCTGGGTCAAATAATCGATCTGGTCTCCTGTAGGACTGATCATACCAATACCGTACTTACCACCGCCAGTCAGGTAATTCATGGCGTAAGACAACCCTTTGCCAAACGCCGATGCATTTTCCTTGGTGCGTTCGTAGCCTGGAGTAGGCTTGGTTCCACGATCTTCTTTAGAAATCGGTCTGCCAAACGCATCTTTGTTGGTTACAAACGCCCCAACAACCGGATCAAGGACTGTTGGAGAGATATTTTGGGCAAATCCGCTCGATCCTAGTGGGTTAAATGTGTCCATAATGGCACTAGTGACACCAATAATCCGTTTATCTAGGTTTTTCCCACCCGATAAAGCGTACTCTGCGACAATTCGAGCTATGTTGGGGAACACATTGAGGCCCAAAGGCATAGGAATAATTAAATATTTACCACCCGCTAGACCAAAATCAGGGATGATAAAGTTCTTATTCTTCAAATACTCAGGCGGTTCGTCTTCATCGTAACCTGCCATAGCCAGCAAAACTGCTTGAGTAACACCCAAAAGCATACCTCCGGCTACTACTTTTTTGCCGGCAGCACTCAAACTGATCTTTCCGTTTTCATTTTTCAACATCAACTGAGCCATGCGAGCTGAACCCTGAATGTTGGCATTAAAGAATGCGTAAAGAGCATTTGCGTTGGCAGTCCACTGACCTTTGCGGTTAAAGTTAACGGTGATGTTCTTAGCTATTTCTGCTGCCCGATCATCACTCAAACCCTCATCAATGGCCACTTTAAAGGCCGATAATCGAACCGCATTCTCCATCGTATCGTTATAGTCTGACAGCCAGTTCATCCAGCTGTCGACTGTTTTACGCATGTTGCTGCGGTCTAGTTTTTTCATTTCCCGCTCAACAATACCGGCCTTTTCGGCAGTCTTGCCAAACTGTTGTCGGTATCCTGTTAAGCCACCGGCAGCACGGAAACGATCAAATACATTCATCCATTCTTGTTGAGCTCTACCGCTTGGTGCTTTTTCTCTAAGCGCGTTATAGATTGCACGAACGGCAGGAGCACCTTGGAAGGGATTGACCGCGGCCAATAGTTCTTTTTGCTTGCCTGCAATCGGTGTGCTCTCAAGATTAACAGCTGCTCCAAGAGAGTCGCGGGCAAAGTTCCATGCGCCAAACACAGGGTTGTACTGCGTATTCATGGCCGCCAAGAAACGCGTGGCTTCACCAATACTGCTCAACGCCTCACTAACCTGATTGGCATCGAGGTTTTTGAGGGCTTGGACCATGCGCATGGCGCGAGGGTCTCCGGGATTAAAGAATAAGAACCAGTCTTCACCATTAACACGCACAGGAAGCCAGTTATCCGAGCCTCTGAGCGCCGGATTGATCGAGTACCTTACTTGGCCTGTCGCTTTGTCAATAGACGCTACAGTGGGCTCTTTTGCAAAGTTCTCAGCTTCATCAGGAGTCAACCCAAAGTTCAGCATGTCTTGTGCAAGTTTCTTCTTGTTCTTGATAGCCTTGGGATTAATTGGCATCCAGAAGTCAAAGTTAGGCGCTTGTAAGGCCAATCCCATGAGGGCTTTACCAACACGGGCTTTCTCAGAACGGTCGATGGCACGTTCACGTTGGACCATGATGTTTTGGAGGATATCCACAACTGTCTTAGTCGAACCCGTGGCGGCTTTGGTAAACGATCCGCGCGTACCAAACCCCATGCCAAACCCACTACCAGGATTTACAAAATCCAACTCTTCAGGGTTTCTGTTGAGCGGAACATAGAATGGCATATTCTCACGCCATGTGTCAATTGTGGCCTGTTTCTCAAGTCCACCGGCAACTAGAACATCCTGAGTGCTCTTAACAATTGCATCCAAATCTTTGGCCAAAGACTCAAACTTATCTTTATCTGCTTTACTAAGATCACTTAAATACTTATAGGCATCTTCGGTTTTAATACCCGAACCGCCATCAGGCATTTGAGCATTACGGCCGGCAATGATCTTGTTGTACCAAGGAGCGTGTCTGTTTTGCAGATACTTCTCAAAGTCATCGATCTTGACGCCCATACTGACCATCTTCTTGAGGAGCGGTAACATTTCGCTCTTCTCAAACTTCATGACCTGATCGGCTACTCTACCGTGATAGAGCGTTTCCTTCATGTACGCATCCCATCTATCGGCAATCTCGCCTATAGACTTTTGGATTGTTTGTACGACACGTTTTGTATCGACGTGTTTATCAACCAGTTTGTATTCCCAATCATCCAACTTGGACGATTCTGGGCTGCCCCATTGTGACAATGGAGCTGGATCACCCCTGAAGTTAGTTCTGTTGTTGAATGCAACCTTCATTGAGATTACATAGTCATTCAACATGTGCTCAGTGAAACGCGCTGGCTTTGCATTCATAATGTCATCAAAGACTTTATGAACGCCATACTGATTGTCAAAGCCAAACTTAGACTTCAAGAACTCAAAGAACTTTTTGACTGCACTGGCAAATTGATCCCATTTGGTGCCGAGCTTGCTGGCCAGCAACTTCTCAGCATTGACAGCCCAATATTCAGATGGAGTCATATATTGATAATAGTCGTAAGAAGGCAATGAATTTAGTGCCGCCTCATAACTATCTGCTGTTGGATCAGCATAAAATTTAGACAAATTTTCAAAAAACTGTTTGCCTTCATGAGTCTTCTCACTCTTCCTGGCTTTCTCTGACGCATTCATCCATTGTTTAACCAATATTTTAGCTTCGTCTTTATCCATCATTTGTTCTAATGAATGGGTAATTTCATGGCGAATAGTAGTTGGATCTGTAACTCCAAATGTTCCTTTGAACAACCGAACTACTCTTTCTAGTCCCTCATAATTACCGGCAATATCTTTTCTATAAGATGGATCACTTGGGTCTACTGTTTTAAATTGTAATTGTTCTAACAGATTTGGAAACTTCTGATACATGGTTTTGATGGCATCGTACACATCATCACTAATATTACCGTTGTTCCAAGATTTGGTTGCAAGTTCAAAAAATTGTTTAGCTGTACCTTTTTCAGCATTAAATTTTTCATTATCTAAAAATTTCTCCATGTCCTCAACAAAATTTAATCCAAGTATTTGAATTAATTTGGCTCTTTCAATAGTTTTTAAAGTATCTATAGCCGGATGAGCCGATGGATTTAACTGTGGGTTGTACAAAAAGTCTTGTTTGTTTCCATACTTAACATTCTTGGCCAATAACATAGAACCAATTTGCAATACTTCGTCAGCGCTGATAACTGGTTGTGTGTTGGCACGATCATAGAAATACGAATGTCTTTCTGGATCAACGCCAATTTGTGTCCACTCGGGGTTGTTAAATACCTCTTGAGCCTGCGCATAGGCTTCTTCAGGGGTAAGGTTAACGTATGAGCCTTCGACAGTCTGTAAGACGTCCTTGCTCTTACCTGCGGCAATATCAAGGGCCTTCTCTTGTTTGCCAAGACCGAATGTTGCATTGGTGACTTTGGCTACACTACCATATCCCAATACTTTACCAGGACCGCTGGGTGTACCTTTGGTATGAATGGATACAACATAAACGCCTTTGCGATTAAAGGCAGGTATATCTAAACGCAAACCAACTTTGGTGCCAGTTGAAATTTCAGGATTAATCTTCTCGCGTTTATTGACGTCGAGAGCATCACGCATTTTTTCTTCTGATGCAGGAATGGCAGGTTCTGAAAAAGTCTTGATGGGTTTGTACATCTTGACTTGCTCATCATAATCCTCTTTAGTCATAATGCCAGCTTGAACCAACTGAGCGGCCATTGTTAATTCAGGATTACGACCTTTGATAATATTTTGTGTACCTGGAGAATAAGGTTGCTTAGGCGCAAATAACTGACGCGCCTCTTCCTTATTGGTTCCTGCTACAAACCCAACACCCATTTCTTGAATCAAGTGTTGGATAGCACGATCAGCTTTTTCACTGTCCCAAACCCTATTATTCATAGCAGGTCCGGTACTATGGAAGTCTCCAATGATTTGTTTCAATCCTTCATTGTTATAGTACTGCCCGCCTTCCCGCTTGGCTTTGACGGTATTAAACTGGTAAGCATCACCACGCTTAATGATTCTAAAAATACCATCTTGTGTTTGTACAGTTCCATTAGGGAAGTTTTCAAAGAATGCTTTTACATCTCTGAGGTTTTTGAGTTTGACTGGTGCGTTTCTTTCTTCTTTCTCAAAGTCATATGTACGGGGCATTAAAATACCTTGGCCTGTTGACCCGTCTTGTTTGGTATAGGTCATGATTTGACCCATGTTGTCTACAGCAGCAAAACCGGCCAACAAGTTACCCGTAACCATCCAACGTTTTTCGCGTCTAGAAGTACTACCCCGATCAAACATTTCAATTACTGGCACTTTTTCTGAATTGCCATTTTGATCAACGATATATCCTTCGTTAGTAGCAGATAGAGAATATGGACCGCTGGTACCAATCTGAGAGAAGTTAACAGATATAGATTTAGCATCACCATTGGCCAATGCTATTTGTATTTTCCAATCAGACCCAGCCATAGGGTTCTTAGTTTTTCCCTTGTGCTCAACATTAGTAATAATACCGGTAAGAATTCCACCCAATTTACTTTTAACAGTAATAGGCGTTCCAATAGGATACTGTTGCAAAATAACTTCAACATTATTGTATTGTGCTTTTAATTCATCTTGTAAATTTTGAATTTTTACATTGTCTGCCTCTTTCATAGATTCAATGCGATCTTTGAGATAGGCTGAGGCTTTGTCTTTTAACCCCGCAAATAAATTTGTGGCATGCTGCCTCGCATTAATGCCATTTAAGTTTTCCTGAATTTGTTTTTTAACTTCGTCTTTTGTAAAAGGTTTGACCGTGCGCTTAACATCAACCTTTTCCATATAAGCAGGTTGTGCAAATGCAGATGGGTCCCCCTTATCCTCAGTGATAGGTTTTGACGAAACAGTTTGTGCGTCCAAGTCTACAGCTTTGGCTTCGAGCTTATTCGTACCCATGCTGTCTTCGCGCTCAATCAAGTCTTTATAACGCTCAATTAAGTCTTTGTAGACTTCTTCCTGTTGTTTGATAGGAAGCATTGGTATATAACCAGTAAATTTTTTAATATCTGATTCCAATGCTTCACTTGGATCATCAACTAAATCTATTACTTTTTTACCGCCAATAGCTTCATGAACGTCATTATTGTCTCGCAAATATTCTTGTGCAACTTGACCGCCGTAGTCATTGATAAAGTCAACAGCACCTTCGGCAGCTACAGACGATTTACGCGATCCTGTTGTATTTGCATTTAACGATGCCATCTTCTTGAGCAGAACCGCAGCAGGACGCATTTCAGCTGGAATGTCAGCCATCATTTGAGAATAAGCAGGCGGAATCACTTGGCCAGTTCTATGAACACGACCTAACATTTGCATGTGGGTATCGATGTTCTTTTCTGGTTGTGCAATTATCATATGACGCTTGCGTTGATCATTGACTTTAATGGATGCATGCAAAGACAGACCCGTAGAACCAGCTTGATTTAAAATAATAACGTCAGCATCTCCACTGTTAAATGCTTTAACAGCGTTTACCCTTTGTTTAATATTGGCAGATCGTGTGGCTAATACGGGTTTACCTTTCGAATAATCAAGAGTTATTGTGCGACCGGTAATCTCTTCGGTCTTTACATTTCTTTCATTACCATTTAAATCTTTTACTTTTACTTTACGCAACTCACTATGAAAATAGTCAATTGGTGATATGGGTGCTTCACTAAAACCAGCATTTTCTATAAAGTCTTTAACTTTTTGATATTGTTTAACAAGTTCTGGACCCAAATCTTCATCTGTTAAACGATACTTTTCCTTCAAACCACCAGGTTTTTTTATGGTAATCATTCGTTGTTTTTCAAGGTATTTTATATAAAGGTCCTTAAATGACAAATTAACTTGATCACCTACGTTTAAATCCATTTCATCTGCATAATCTTGCAGGAAAGAACCCATAGTGTTGGCTACAGTAATAACTACTTTTTCGTTAGCCTTTAATCTTTCTAAAGCATGGTCAATTGTATTTTTTGCTTTAAGAGCTAAAAGCATTTGATCAATTAAAACGTGCATGGTTGATCCAAAGTTTGCACTCTGTATCTGCGTTTTTTCACCTTGTGCCCCTGCTCTAGAGCCACGACTATCTAATGATTTTTGTAAATCTTTAATAACAGATTCTTTTGCTCTTGAAAATGCCAACACTTCCCGCATCGAAGTGGCCATATTTTCAGCAGTCTTTTTATCTACTTTAGCTTCTGTTGTATCGTAGGATACGCCAGCAAATGTTCTTTCACGACGAATGTACTGGCCTACTTGAGTTAGCATCCGCGCAACGACCTGCTGCATAGGTATGCCACCGTTTTTAATAGCATCAGCAAGATCAGCTATTTTTTCAACGGCCAGTTTCATATCTGTACTTGCATACAAGTCCATTACATCTGGGCGTTTGGCATATGTAGCTGAAGAGAAAAAAGTTCCGTATGCGTTTTGAACTAAATTACGAATAAAAGCTGCGCGTCCGGTAACAAGACTCTTGCCTTCTTTTGCAGCTTCTCTTTGTTCTTTAGTGCGAGCCTGGCTTTCACCAGCTCCACCAGCATTATGACTTTCATCAAAAATCATGTAATTACCAGCACCAAAATGCTTAATAAATCTTTGACGTTCTGTCTCTTTACCTTTTTGTGTTTGTAATTGCGTATAAGTTGTAAAAATTACTTTATAAGGACCAAGATCATCTTTGTTTTGCATTGATTTCAATATGCCATCAAACTCAGCACCTTTTTTGGGCGCTTGCAAAATCAAATTATTTTCAGTCATCTCGCCATTGACTTTACGCAATAGTGTGTAAGGAATCTTTTGATCGCCATTGGTAATTAAAATCTTTGGTTTAGCCGTATCCAATCCCAGTTGATCGGTCATGCCAATATCATCCAAGTCCCTAATCATGTCTGAATACAGATTAGGCTTCTCTGTAACAAAGATTGGTATCTTGTCATTGATCAATGCATATTTGATCATGGCCGCAACTACACGGCCTTTACCAACGCCAGTCTGGTCTCCAATAATGAATCCTTTGCCTTCTTCTGCATTCTTAATTGCCAAAGCAATAGCATCAATTTGTTCTGCTGAGAAATTGTTTCTCAACGTCTCAGGTTCCATATTAAGATTAGTGGCAACATATTCATCAATATTGCCATGCTGCTCTTCTAGTTGAGCCAATGAATCTTCAATGGCTTGAGCCATAGCTTTTGGTACCAATGTACCTACTGAAGATGCATTTGAGTGAGGTGCATATGAAACCTGGTTCTCTGTTTCGGTTTCCTGGCCAGCTCGGTCTTTTAGTCCAGACTCGACACGCTCACCTGAGACAACGCTAACTCCACCCAACTCTCCAGGTTTGTTTCGTTCATTGCCTTCGCCGCCACTGGGTTTGGCTTTACCAGTGCTGGGAATTGGTCCTTCTCCTGTGACACGTTTAGGTTCGTTAGCAGGTCCAGGTTGTTTTGTACCAGCACCTGCCCCAGTTGATTCGGGTTGTCCACCTGTACTAGGTTTAGCCTCTGGCACGCTTGGTTTGCCGCCTTCAGTGGGTTTGGCTCCTTCTGCGCTAGGCTGACCACTCGGTCGCTCAGTGCCTCCACCCACTCCTTCTGGCTTATTCTTCCCTTCGGTACTCGGCATGATGTTAGTTCCGGCGGGGCGCTCATTTCCTCTGGATACCACGGGACGTTCATTGAGTTTCTCCTTGAGTTGATCATATGTAGTAATTAATTGTGGTAGATCGGCTGCCGGTAAATCCCGCTCAGACTTGCCCTTACCATCGATAACAATAATGTCTACAGGGAAAGTAGTACCCTGCTTGGCATACATATTCCCGCCCGCGGTAAAGTGATCCACCACGTTATATTGGTTATATAGGTTGTAGTAAAACTCACGTTTAGCCGTACCACGATAGCCTTCACGCCGTCCTTCTTCTGAGTTGGCCATGACACTACCAACAATCAAAACAGCTTTACCATCAGCCTTCATCTTCTCTAAAGACTGCATGACAATTACATGGTCAATATTGCTGATGTCACCCACTTTGCCAAACGGTGGGTTTTCAATCACTACGTCAAAGTTACCAGCCTGTTTAGACAACAAAACATTTTCATTGGTAACGGTTGCCTTTGGTAGGATGCGTTCTAGCATTGCATGCCGGCCAGGGTTTAACTCGTTGGCAGTGACTTTGCTTTCGTTTGCTCCAATCAATAGCATACCGTTGCCAGCAGTAGGTTCATAGACCGTGCTATTCTTATTGATGCCAGCCATTTGTGACGCTACAAACGCCAATGGCGCAGGCGTGGAGTATGCCTGATTAGCGATACTAGTTGAGCTGCGGACAGACAAGTTTGGTTGTCTGTTGTACAAGTCTACCAATTTATCATAAACGGCTTTACTGTCACCGCCTTGTTCTACGATTTGACGTGCAGCCAGAACAACGGCTACCTCTACAGCTTCGTCTGCCTGCTTGGCCTCTGCTGTACCAGCTTCTATCTTTTGTCCAGTTAACTCTGCAATTTTTGCTCGAGCTTCGTTAATATTGTTGAATTTACCACCATCAACAAAGAACTTAGCAATATTTTGAGCAACAACAAATTGTCCTTCAGGGGTGTTAATACTGATTGGAACTTGATCGTGTATTTCATTCAGAGATTCAAAAGCAATTACTTCTTTTTTAGAACTGGCTCCTTTGTCCTGGTGTTTACCAGCCATGCCAATGTAGGCGCCTTGCAAGTGATCAAGAGATATTTGGTCTGCCGCTTCTTTACCAAACTTGTGTTTGATCATGTCAAGAACAAACTTGGCCGCTTCTTTAAACTTGTAATACCCCATCTGAAAAGCTGATTCCATGATTCGAGTCAAGATCGGCATGATCTTTTGCTCGTCTTCAGGCATGATATTGAGACGGCTACCCTTTGTCAGGAACATCCCAAGATCACCCAAAGCCGCGTCTAAGTCCGCTTTGGCTTTATCATATTGGGCTTGGTCTACAGTTACAGATGGAGCTGTCGTAGGCAAAGGTTCGGCATGAGGGGCTGGCTGAATAGCCGCCTCTTCTGCTGGCGTTTGCGCTGGACTTTCTGGGGTTTCTGCAGGGGTTTCTGTAGAAATGTCTTCTTTAGGAACCACCATTAATTGGTCGGCTGTATATCCTTTTAAATCATCAATATTTTTAAGTAATACAGGATTTTCTTGATCTTGCTCATGAAATCCATAAACGGTATCGCCATCGCTGTGAGCTTTTTCTGCCTCTTGTTTTGTTTGAACAGGCTCACCTTTATCTAAAATATCTTCAAGAGTATGTGGATTAACGACTTTTGGTTGTTCTGTTTTAATTCCTTTTTGCCAATCTTCATCTGGAATATGAACACCTTTAGGTATTTCAGGTGGCACTTGTGCCACAGGTTTTGTAAACTTAGCTGCTTTTTCTGACTGATCTTTAGCAAATTCTGTGGCTTTTGTTTCTGCTTCATTTCCAAATGTTTTAATTGGAAACATCCGTGTTGAACCGGATACATATTTGCCTGCATCATTGTCAAACAAATTGGCTACAAATCCTGTAGGCGTCTTTAACACATGATAGTCAGTGTTTTCCCCCATCGGAAAACTGGCTACTTGTTCGACTTTGGGTGGCAGCTTGGGCGTCTTTTCAACTTTTGTTTCTTCTACTTTAGGCTCTACTGGTGCTTTTTGCCCTGCAATATTATTGCGCAAATCTTGAATGGTTTTTACGGGATCAATTCTTAAACCATCATTAATTTGCATGATTTGAGTGGTATCAAGTCTTTTCCCAATTTCAGATTGAGCAAATCTCTCTGGAGTCATTCTTCCTTTTTTAGCGTTTTCTTGCAAAGAATCCAACTCAAAATCAACGTCTTCTACAGAAAGAGGGGGCAACCCATAAGATGGGCTTTCTAGTAAGGTGTAGCCAAAACCCACGGGAACTTTAAAAGTTTCTTTTGGCTTTTCGACACCAGCTTCATCAATGTTTTTGCCACTAAGCTCATCCAACATGGCCTGAGTATCTTGAGCTGGCTGGTTCGCCTCTTCTTCAGGACTAACGGTTGGGCCAGCGGGGGGTTCAACAATAGGTCCAGCGGGTGGGGTTGGACCGGCAGACGGGCCAGCAGGCGGCGCAGGAGGAGCTTGTTGGGATTGCTGGGCTTGCTGTATCAATGCATTGAATTGCTGTTGATTTGCGGCTTCTTCTTCCGCTTTCTTCATTTCTTTGCGAGTATCGTAGCCTTTTGCACCTGCTCCAATCAATGCACCAGACACGCCCGCTCCCATGAATGCCTCTAAATATTCTTGCTTGGCCTTATCATCATCTAATGGTAGGCCAGCTTGCCAACGCTCTAAAACCTGCTCTAGAGCTTCTGTGGGGGCTTCAGCAATAAATCCTTCTACAGCACCAACACCAGCACGTTTTGCTACGCCTTTGACTACTCCAGCAGTCCCAATTTCTCCTGCTGCTTTTCTGGCGGCCAATTCCTTGCCGGCCTGAATAACACCCCTCTCACCCAATCCACCAATACCTGCGGTGAATTTGTCGGCAAAATATCCTATAGGTGCTTGAATGGCCGCCGCAGTAGCAGCTTTTCCAACATTAATATCTTCCGCTACATTCTTTTCTTGGCCTTGACGTTGCATCAAGCTACCAAACTGTTGGAGACCATAAGCGCCAATACCCGCCAAAGGCCCTACGACAGGCGCAAACGGACCCGATAAAGCGGCAGCAGCCTCACCCACAGCCAATGGAACAGCCATCTGTGGGGCGCTTTCAAGGGTTGTTTCAGCCGCATATTTTGGCACTTGTGCCAGGGCTGAACCCAATCCTTTTTCTTTATATATTCTTTGTAGATCAGCAAACGTCAATGCCGGATTTTCAACCGGTTGCTGTTTCTGCATCTCAACCATTTCGTCGGTAACGCCAGGCAAGTTACCAGCTAGGCTTTTTCCGGCAAGTCTGTAGCCACCGGCTATATCACCAAACGATTCAAAACCACGTTTAAGCGCGGAAATACCACCGCCAATTATGCCAATATCTTCAGGTTTTTCTTGTGGTTGACTAAAAAGACTATAACGTCGTAATAATTCAGACTGGGTAATGTTATCAGGGACATTAGATACAATTTTCCCATCGGGCATTTTTACATCCATGATTAACCTTTATTTTGGCAATTGATCAAATGATATTACACCCTTACCACCTGTTCCAGCTTGCTGTGGATTCTGATAAGAACTTACAAAACTGCGCATTTTATTAGCAAACTCAGTTTCTGATAAAGGTTCTATGCCTTGTTTACGCATATCAGATATATGTCTTTCATAAAGGGTTGCCAAAGTTACTCCAGATTTTTCAGTTTGAGCATCAAAAATCATTTTGTAACCTTTTGCAGGGTCACCATTACCAATCATTGTTGCAAGCTGCATTTGTTCACTTGGTTTAGCCAAGTTAGCATTAGCAATATCACGCTGTGTATTTGCGCTATATGCAGCTCTAGCATTGGCGCCTTGCTCAGTCATGGCTGTAGTCAATAAATGTTGATTAATATCAGCAGATTTAATACCAAGATTCATCAACCCACTTTGGGTATGTTGGGCGGCTTGTTGGACTGCGCTAAATGCACGCTCTCTTGAATCTAATGCCCTATCTTGATCATTCATAATTTGGGCGTTGCGCATGTCATCAATATGAGCATATGCTTGATCACGCAAATCTTTTGCTTTATCAATTTCTTTAATGCCTTCTGTATAGCGTTTAAGACCCTCACGTCCACCCTTACCGATATTAACAAAAGCATAAGGTGATTCACCGGCCATCATAGACAAGCCAGCATCAAGCATACTCATTGTTTTTAAATTATCAAGTTTTTCACCTTCTTTTGCTTCTTGAGCTTTTAAAAGTTCTTCTTGTTTTTTCCCCAATAAAGGACGATTAGCGTATGCTAGTTCCCTTTCTTTTTGCATTGAATCCAGCCCTAAACGGGTTTCATTTTCTAAACGCATTAATTCTGGCTTGTAATCATTGGGATCAAATAGTTGTTTGCCCATTTTTGAAATGGATGCCAACGATGGAAGTCCTCCACCCATAGCTGGAGCAGGGCCAAGCTGTGGTGGTTTATAAACATAAGGCGATTCCTTTTGTTCATATTGTGCAGCAGATGGACCTAAACCTTCTGTCGATGCTTGCTGTGGATAATTATTAAGTACACCAGCTTCTGTATATGCACTATTATTAACCGGCGTTCCATCTTGCGTTAAAACTTGAGGTTGTGGATTTCTTTGTGAACTTGTATTGGTATTTCCAAAATAATTACCAATAGCATTCAATTGTTGCACTGCACCCGCTTGCCCGCGTGGTAAAGAACCAGTTGGGGTTGCGTCAAATGAGGCCGTCGATGGTTTTGCGTTTGGATTGTTTTGTGTCATCCAAGCCTCAATTTCTTGAGGAGTCATTTCCTCAATAGGTTTGGGAAGTTGTGCATTGGTTTCCCTTACAATTCTTTTCATCTGCTCTGGCGTTATTCCAGCAGCAAAATGGTTTTCTCCAGTAATACCACCACCAGCCATGCCCTGCATGTTTTGAGCTGGTAATGCACCAATCCCTTGGTCTTCGGGCAACTGTCCAACTTGTTGACCCTGTTGTGGCACTTGAGGAGCCTGCTGTGGCATCATCTGGGCTAAGTCTTGTTGGACTACAGGAGGAGGCATTTGACCCGATTGGCGAGCCATAGCTTCTGATCGCATGTTTTTGCGGTCTTGGCTTTCTTGGAACGCAAGAGGAAAGACGTACGGATCGTTGGCATGCATCTTGGCATACTGCGCCAGCTGTTGGTCCGACATTCTCCGCAGATTGGACGTGATACTTTGTGGTGCAATCATTATGCCTCCATCTTGGCCAGAGCCAAATCAACCAAACCTCTTGATTTAATATCTTTGGTAGACCCGCCTTCTTTAGCGTGCATCAATGCGGCTGCGGTCAAACCTGCTCCAGCCACCTGTGAAAGCATGCTAGGAGGAGCCTGATAGACAGATGCAGACTGTTGGGTCATCGGTAGTCCACGGATTAAGTTGGACATGAAATTCATCTGCTGATACGGGAAGTTCTGCGCATTCAAGAAGTTTTGCTGATCCGTGTTCATCTGGTTCTGGACTTGCTGTTGTTGCTGTCCGCCCAGTTGATTTTGTAGACCGATAATACCAAGATTTTGGTTGTACTGATCATTACCCAGCGTGCCCAAGGTACTGGCCGCTGTATTAGCGGCATTCAATCCTTGAAGCCCCAGATTAGCACCAAACTGTCCTTGCTGTGCATTGAGGTTGGCGGCTTGTTGTGAAGCCCCCTGCTCGGTATTAAACTGTTGTGCGCCTTGGTTGTAGGCATTGTTGTACCCTTGACCAATTAAATTTTGATTGGCAAGCTGGTTGTTCAGTCCTGTAGCCGCCGCTTGTACGCCTGCGCGTGAACCGCCAAAAGCTCCAGCTTGGGCGGCTTGTGCATTTTGAGTTTGTTGTGCCGCGCCTTGTTGCTGTTGTTGAATCGCCAATTGCGGCGCCAAAGACGCTTGCAAGTATGGGTTCATGTAGGCTTGCGCTACACCTGGATTTGTGAAACTTTGGTTCTGGTATGGGCTGTATGTGTAGCTGGCATTTAAGCCCCCCATACCTGCCATACCCGCCAAAGCAGAAGCGTCCTGCAATTGCCCTGAAGACTGTAACGCCCCGGCTGAGTTATAAGACTGCTGTTGCAAAGGCGTAAACCCCGCAACTTGTGGGCCCTGATACTGCTGATAAGGGTTGGTTGCAGGGTCGATTGCATTGGCGGCTTCACCCAAAAGTGCCTGTCCGTACGGCGCAATCTCCGGCGAAAAACCCGTTTGGTATTCGGTAACTTGTTGCGGTAATGGGGCCGCGCCTGTAACTGCTGTTGTGCTCATGACCGTTCCTTATGCAGGTAAATATTGGTGTGCATTGGTGTTGGTTGCCACTGCGTTTTTACCAACCGTTTTGCGACGTGTGTTTTGAATGCGATCCATCATCTTGTAAAGCTGTCTTGCACCAGCCTCAGTAGAGCCATTACCAAGTTCGGAAACGATCCGAGCAGGAACCACAAACTCACCGTCAGCAAGGCGAGCAGGCTCAGGATTAGTACTGCCGATAGTAGCAGGGATCGAATCCGAGACGCCATCACCCGGGCCGCGTAGTAAACGTCCACCATCTGAGTATCCTCCTAAGTGACCCACAGACATACCGCCTGCGGCAAGCCCCATCAAACCACCGCCTGCGGCTTGGACGCCCAAGTCGTTGTAAGTTGGTTGACCATTGCCGTCTTGGCCACCATCAGGAACCATAAGATGTCCATTGCCTGCAATATACGAACCTGTTGGGTATGTTTGACCTTTAACAACCAGTTGTCCGGAAGCATTGGTACTGGGCAAACTTGCAGCGGCAGTTGCAGCGGCGGCTGGAGCGCCCACTCCATTTGCCTTCAAATAATCCAGTGTTGCTTGGCTCAATGCTGGAACAGGCTGGCCTGTATATCCGGGGTCGTATGCGCCAATGTAGTGCGCAGTTCCACTAAAGTTTTGGTCGTAGTTTGGATTGGTGACATACGTTTTAGACGTGGGATCAAATATTTGCGCTTGAGAAACGGTGTAGAAAGGATTCTCTTGCATCCCCATCACAGAAGTGTAGTAGGGTTTGGAAATCTCACCTGTGGGCGTGTAAGGTACTTTTGATGCAGGTATTTTTCCTGACAACATATCCAGAACATGCTGTGTTGCCGCATCTGTGGTCGTGGCGAAAGCGGCCGGGTTGGTATAACCTGTACTACCGCCGCCTTGTGTATATGCTTTTGCCAATTGTGCCATTGACGTATATCCACCCAAAGGCCTACTTGGAACTTCTGGATGTTGGCTGATGGTTCCGTTGGGGTTAATACTTGCGTTATTACCGCCAACACCCGACGCTACGGCCGATGCAGGCGCATTATAAATAGGTGTATTTGTGTTGACATTCGATGTAGTCAAATTGGTGGGGTTTAACACAATAGGCGTGTTTGTACCCGGCGCTGTGTATGTGTTTAAATTTGTACCATTTTGAGTTGTCGTTGTACCCGTTGTCCCCATAGGGATAGTGCCCGGTAGTGTGGTGGCAGGGGCAGCAGGGGCCGGAGTAACAGGTTTTACTACAGCCGCTTTTTTGGCCGCTATTGCATTTAATATATCTGCCGCAGATTGGTAATTTCCAGGAGGTAAACCATTTTGAGCCGCCAACTGATTTAACATAGCGGTTGTTGAGCTCGCCACACTTGATGCTGAAGGCGTTTGTGAAGCGGCCAATGCCGCTGCCATTGCAGGACTTGTAAATGCACTTGCTGGGTTGTACATTGGCCCGTTTGGATCAACCGCGTTGTATTGATCAGATACCGTAGATAGTGGTACGCTCATAGCGGTTGCAACAGCACCCGTATTAACGCCCCATTTATCCATCAAACTTGAAATGGCTTTTTGTGCGGCCGGAGTATCGCCGCCATATTGAGACAGCACAGCATTAACAGCTTTTTGAATTGTCGTATTTTGGTCTGCCTGAGACGCATTGGAAAAATTAGATATGTCTGTTGAAGTGGGGTTTTGAATGCTATTAAGATATGCGGCATTTTGCGAATTTTGTATTGCAATTTGACCGCCTTGTGCAGGTGTCGACGCACCCAAAGATTGGTCAATCATCTGTAAACCCAACGGCACTCCGCCCGTAGGCGCTGGTGTAGGTAAAGACGCTATGCCCGATGATGAGTCACTCGGAGCAGGCATTGGAGTAGGTGTTGGCGCAATATAGAGAGGATTGTTAGGTTCACTTTGAAGAACTTGAGCTAGAGGATTATTGGCCGCAGGCGCAGAAGTGGAAATTGCGGCATTAACAGCCGCAGGATCAGCGTTAAACTGTTGTTCTGCTAACGCAACATTGGTTCCTGGATTTTGAGCCAAATAATCTGTAATTTGTTGAGGCGTATACGAAGTATATTTTGGTGTAACGGGAGCGGCAGGAGCGGCAGGAGCGGCAGGAGCAGAAGTATCATATTGCGGAGTACCATCTTCATAATAGCCCACAACATCCCCTGCGGCATAACCTTTAATAGCACCGCCTTTGGCCAAAGCAACAAGACCGCCCGTAGCGGCCGTGGTCTGGTACATATTGCTTGGGCCTGAAAATTGATTACCGCCAAAATAAGCAATTTTGCCTGCATATTTAGGGGCGGTAACGCCTGCTTGTTTATTGGCGCCTTTGAGTGCATTAGCTCCTAGTAAAGCCAGTCCTGTTGTTGTTAAAGGATTTTCAACAGCATAATTTTTAATTGATTGCCACATACTAGGATTTGCCCCAATACTACTTAAGCTAGCGCTGGGGGTTTGCAAAGAACTGGGACTTTGCAAATAGCTAGGCATTTTAAGGCCGTTACCAGAGGAGGCATTGGAACTAATATCATACAAAGGGTTTCCCGTTGACGCAGGAACAGAAGGCGGTGTACCCACATTTGACCCAGGGGACGCCGCACCGCTTGCTTCCGCCATTTGGGCATCGGTGGGCTTAAACTGTGCTATTTCTGGAGCCAAATCACCAGCCACATTAGCCGGAGCATTTACCCCCGATTGTGCTATTGGATCTACGGGAGTAGGTACGCGCTCTTCAACAGGAACACTAGATGCATTAGGGTTTGCCTCTCCAACGCCACTTAAACTGCCCAACCCATAGCCCATCGCACCCGCAGTCAAGGCGCTACCAAGATTACCGCCATTGACTAAATTGGTAATGCCTCCAGCCAAGCCAGCCGCGGTGGGTATACTGAATTCTGCGCCTGCTGGGCCAAGAAAATATGTAAGCGCGGCCGCCTCGGCCATTTGTCCAATAGAGCTTTTGCCCGCGCTATGTATGGCATCGGATAGTCCGTTCAGCGCATTACTAAAAATATCAGACATAAAAACGCTCCAATAATAGATTATAGTTTACCATTTAACCAATTTTCCAGCTAGTGCCTGTGGAGTAGATTGGCACAGTATTTGACCCCCCACCGACCACCGTAGTGCCAAAAGTTGTAGCTGTTGCGTCTGATACAAAAGTTCTACTTCCGGCATTTGTTGTAGATGCGGCAGGAAGTTTTGCCACTGTGGTTATGGATGTGTTGGTGATGAACGCGGCAACCAGTGTATTTAAAACATCATTTGTTTGATTAAAATACAAACGCAAAACGTTGGCCAATTGATTTGAAATGGCTTGGTCGTACTGTAAAGGAGCCAACGGAAGATTTGGCGGTGTTGGGTTGATGGGTTTAATTGCCATTATCTGCGCCCATCTGCTCTGGCGTCAAACCTCGGAGCGCCCAATTGCCATGCTGTACCCAGTTGGTTGGACTCCATCTTAAATATAAATTGGCGTCCTCTGATGCGGGTGTACACATACCCAGTAAATGTTTCAGGGTTGCCATTAATGTTGACGCTATATACCGAATTGGGCACGGCTTGCGTAACGCCAGACCCTGAGTTGGTCAAAGACTGAATTGTCATTGTGGTAACGGGGTTGGTGGCCGTTGAATTTTCAAACGTCAAGTCAGGCAAAACTTTGGTAATAAAAGCAAAATGATCTCCTGTTGGGTCTGAAATATCAAACTCAGAAGAAGAGATGTAGGCGTCTATTGGGGCAGGGGCTCCAGTCTCATTATCATCAAGACCACTTTCTTGGTTGCATAAATACCCGTTATAAGTGGCCGCAATAGGATTAGACTGAAGCGTTGTATCCAACCAAGCTGTGCGACCCATTGTGCCGTAGTACCATGTTTTTTCGAGGTAGTTATACACAACATAACTGTTAACTTGTGTGCCTGTTCCTGACACATAGAACCACCAAACTTCATTAAAACCTTCTACAGTTGAGCAATACACTTGCTCGTTTTGGTAGTA
>Ga0214166_1000436_pt1 | contig 21083 bp, 45 predicted proteins | sample TroBogepilimnion_27_FD_153005 | JGI IMG/M metagenome (GOLD analysis project Ga0214166, IMG submission 153005) | Freshwater microbial communities from Trout Bog Lake, WI - Practice 18AUG2009 epilimnion v3 | ecosystem: Environmental > Aquatic > Freshwater > Lake > Epilimnion/Euphotic zone ...
CTGTGTAATCTGGACGTGCATGCTGTCCACCGAGTGAACCCTTTTGAGGAAGCGGTGCGCTATGTCCTTGAGGAGCTGGGGTTGCCATGTTTGTCCTTAGCTGTATTGCTCTTGCCACTGGGCGGCAAAGGCTTCTTCTAGGTTGATTGATCCACGAGTCTCCATCTGTGCTCTAGTAGCCCAGCGGTTAGTCATGTAAGGGGTTAAGCGTGTGCCGTTCTGAATTAACTCACGAGCACGGATCACAGCAAACCACATAGCCATCACGCAGTCCGTAGGGGACTTAGTGTCAGGCTTCCAAGTGATGAGTTGCTGTACCAGAGCCTTCATGCCTTCCGACCCTTCGGTCGATGGCAGCTCTATAAGATTGTTGTTTAGGTGCTTTCCATCGCGGAGCGTACCAAACAGTGGAGACATGGACGCGACACCAAAGTTGGTATCCCATTTATTCTTGCCGGTGAAGTGTGAGGATAACCGCACGCCTCTTCCAGCCAACCATTGTCGAAGTTCGTCATCGAGTTCAAAAGCTTTCTGGAAAGCGTTGATTTCGATACGAAACTCTTGAGGTCGATACTTCTCTGTAAAGATTTTGATGGCTGCGTTGATCTTTTGGTAAGACGCATCTGCCATGTTAAGACAGTCGAGGACATAGATCTTTCCATCTGCTCGGTTGTAAGTAATCGCAACCAGCGCTGTCTTACCAGCGATAGCTGGGTCAAGACCAATAATCGTGTATCCCTCAGCAGACTTAGGATGTCCTACCGCGCCGGGCTTTAGAGATCCGACTCTTCTAGCCCCATTTGTTGATCCCGAAACCACGGCTGGACTGAAGATTGCGTCTTCTTGGATGTCCTCTTGCTGATAGACGAGAGCCCATGTACTAGGCGTAACTTCACTTCGACGCTGGAATAAGGTTGGTCCGTCCCATTTAGGAAAGAGGCCATTCTCGTCCGGAAGTTCATCTTCGTCTCCGTCCCACGGGACATCTGACTTAGGCCAGAGTGTTACCCAATCTTTAGGATCATCGGCAGCCTCAAGAAGGGCTGGCATAGCAAGGTAGGAGAACGGAGACCGTCCGCCAGACCAGTGCTCAGGGTTACGGATCTCTCGGTAGAGATCGATAGCCGCAATACGAGTACCTACGATGAGGAGCTTACCGTTCTTACCCAGACGGGTAATAACTTCCTTTTGAAGCCAGTTGAGTTGCTTCTCCCATTCATGGGCGTTGGAAGTGGTAATGCAGTCATCGAGGATAATCAGATCCGCACGGGATCCGTAAATCTGTCCGTTCATACCGAGTGCCTGTATCGTCGGGTCCTTTTCGGATGAGTCACGAGACTCTGTACCCAGATACACGGTGTCAGTACGCCATGTCTCGGCGTCTTCTTTCCAGCCGCCTGCAGGTCCATAGGTGTTCTGCATCTTGATCCACCGAGGATGACTCAGGCGGTTCTTGATGGAGTAGACGAATTCTCTCGCCTTTGTAATTGTCTTGGATACCACAATGATACGAACATTGGGGTCCATGCAAATTCTGTAGGTCGGGTAGTTGACCGTGACCACCGTTGACTTAGCGTGTTCCGGAGGAACGTTTGCCAGTAGGCGGTTCTTGTGACCCGGCTCATAGGTCATAGCCTCATGCTTAAAGGATGGATCCCGACCTTCTAAAAGATCGATCCAGTTCTGGTGATGAGGGAATACCGTCTGGTTAAGAAAAATTTTTGAAAAGTCAGCAAAGCTGATGTCGGTCTTGGAGGTCTGTCCACTCGGCAATGTAATTGCCTCGCCTCGCTCCTTTGCCTCCGCTAGCGCTGCAGCAAACTCGGAGTCACGCGACATCCAGACCCGGAGGGTCTCATGCTTCTTCCCGACCAGATCCATCGCTTGTTGGGTGGTGGCTCCTGAGCCAACCGCCTCAAGAACCTTGGCCTTGGCCTCAGCAAGTTGTCTGACCTTGAAGTGGTCTTCTCCTTTGCCGAATCCTTGTTTCGGTGCCGCCATGAGTAATCCTTTATCCACAGTTCTCGCCGCCCCCGTCCGGGGCGAGCGCAGAAGCTTTTTACCTATGCTACCTGCAATTAGGCAGACTTTGGCTGCCTACAGATACTGTATAGCAGTCTGCTCTGTAACTGTATGAGCAGGTTCATAAAAACCTGCGAATAACTGTTTACTGCTCTATACAGTATTAATCCGTTCAAACACCCAAAACGAACGATTTTTTTCAAAGTATTTTTATTTATTTTTAGATAGGCAGACAGCATAGGCGTCTTTAGGACGCACTGTTACCGTAGCAGGGGCAAAGGTGCTGGTCAAAGGCGTATAACCCAAAAAATTTGTGGTGAGAGAGACACATACAATTTCGTCGCTAATTAAATAACCGTACGGTCAAACATAGGTAATTCGTCCCTTTTGTCCGAATTCTGCCAGAGCAGAAAGAGCAGAGCAGTTACTGGCAGTTTTCAGTCAATTAGCAGAGGTAAGCAGTCCTTTTCAGACTGTTCGAACACCTGTTCGACTGTTTAATTGCGGGTTTATGAGGTACGACTCTCTCCCTACCTATCTCCACACCTATCGCCGTGTCCCCTGCTACTGCTAGCAGTCTGCCTAGGTGAGTGCTAACTGCTTCAAGTCGCGCCCGATCTGGTCGCACTTGTCCACTGCTGAGAGCCCTGAAACCATGTGACGCAACACACATAAAATAGTTTCGATTCCGACTTGCAATCGGTGGCAGATCATGATCTAATTCTCCTATGCCGATAACGAGTCGGTACAATAAACAAGGAGAGAGAATGAAACTAACTAAAGACAGCGCGAGCGCGTGGGATACCTATCTCGTAGAGGGCTATCCTTTCGGCATTGAGAAGATCGATCGGGGCGCATGGTTCGCGTTTAAAATGTTCGGCAAGAACCGCATTTACCTAGAAACGAATGGGATGGGAAGAAAGCGGGCTGAAGCACTGCTCGCCGTAGCGCTAGAAGATTACAAGTCACGCATCATCACAGCAGTGGAGGCATAACGTGAAGGAACTAATCGCACTTATCGGGAAGGAGGGCACACTTAGTGCCCATCCTTTCACCTTTCAAGTCATCATCACCGACGTGAAGAGCGTCTACGGCACTGACCGCCTAGAGGTGACCCCTGTAGCCGGTACCGGTACCGCGTGGGTGAACGCTGACCGCGTGAAGGTGGGTGCATAATGAGCCTGTATCTAATGATCGCTGACGCTATTACTGCGTGCAAGAATGAAGAGGACACCAGTATCGAGAACGTGATCGAAGCGCTAGCGCTCACCTTTGCGGATAATGACCCAGAGTTTAATCGGGTGCAATTCTTGGCTGACTGCGAACTAGCGGAGGTGGGTGCATAATGAACCTAGACGAGATAACGCTTACCTATGCAGGCAAGCAGGAAACCACCGCCTACACCCAAGAGGTCAGCTTCACTTATCGAGGCGAGGAGTACGACGCGACTATCTCGTGGAATAGCTTCGACGGCTTCGACGTCGTAGACGGCTGGCAGGGCTTGCCTAAAGAGCTCCGCGAGGACTTTCTGGAGCTTGCTAGACACTTGGACATTCTGGCATTCCAAGCAGAAGTAAGGGAGAACGCATAATGTACGAGTACCGCGTGAGCTTGATCGGCAATTACTGGGACTTTAATGTCCGCGTGGGTTGCGATACCGAGGAGCTTGGTAACTGCTCCGACGAAGCCAAAGAGCTGGTTATTAAAGACACTTGGGAGAGCTATCCCGACCTCGTAAACCGAGCGCAGGAGATTACAGTGACCCTATTACTGGACGATGAAGAGATCGAGCTGGAAGCATGATCTATTTACTTCTCGCTATCGCTTCAGCTATGCTCGCAGGCGTGGCACTTATTACCCTAGAACACACACTCAATCAAGGAGAGAATGAACTATGAGCCTGCACAACCTAGAAGAGCTAACACTCCCAAGTTATACCGATGAGAACGCGCTCCGCGTGTTTAATGAATACCTGCACAACGACTACGAGTCAGCCGAGGAGCTGCTCGAAGGCTTCGAGGAGCACTACGCGGGCGAGTTTAATAACCGCGCAGAGTTTGCGGGTGATCTGCTGGATAATACTGGTCAGCTCTCAGAGCTTCCGCAGTTTGCCCAAGTTTATTTTGATTATGACGCTTACGGGCGTGACCTAATCCTTGGAGGGGATTACTGGGAAGCGGAGGGGTACTACTTCCGCAACTACTAGCAAGGCAGCTCCCGCAAGAGCCTGAGCGCTGGTGCAATTCCAGCGGGGAGCACGAGGCAGCTAACGGGTTGCCCATAATGAAGGAGAGAAGAATGAAAGAATACGTAGTGAAGCGCTACAGTTTCGAGGAACTAGCCCCTGAAGCTCAGGAGAGGGCTATCAAGTGGGCGCGGGAGCGCTTGCTGAATGATGAATACTACTGGCTCGATGAGAGCCTGCGCGACTTTATCGCAGCTGAACTCATGGGAGAAGATCGCACTATCAAGGGGCTGGATAAGGGTTTAAAGGTTTATTACTCGCTCGGGTACTCGCAGGGTGACGGCGTAGCCCTCGCAGGTGATCTATCTCGTGACGAGGCAGTGACGCTCTCATGGCCTGATAAGGCAGTCCGAGCAGAGATCGCACACTTTGGCCACTATTATCACGAGCGCAGTTTCAGTGTTGAATTATACGATGAGGACGGCGAAGAGGTCACCGAAGGTGTTGAGGTATTCCTTGAACAGCTGCGCTCCGTATGCGTAGCAGCGGAGAGATACGGCTACGACAACTTAGAAGCAGCTCACAACGAGGAGGCAGCGCGTGAGTATCTGGAGAATAATTGCGAGAATGAGCTCACCGAGTTTGGCAGTTATGACCCTCTAGCGAGTGTAAAGGTCGGTGCATAATGAGCCACCTACACGCCCCAATAGGTGCAGCTGATACCTACGCAGCTGCAAAGATCGCCCAGTGCTCCTGCGGGGTTGATCTAGTGTCCTACCTTGCCCCTGAAGGCGCTAAACATAACTGGGAGGACTGGCGTCCTACCTCTCTCGGTGACCCCTGCCTATCGTGCGGGGGCTACGAGACTTTTAGCTGCTGCGAGGCTGAACTATGAGCCGACACCGCCATACTTGGCGAGAAGTAGACGCGGGCTGCTACTGGTGCCCTGTCTGCGACGCCGAGAAGTTTCACGATGAGATTATCCAATACAACACCGAGGAGGCGAGTGCATGAAACTCACACGACGCGGGCGCAGGGTGGCAGTTATTGCCTACCTGCTCGCCCTTCTAGGGCTCTGGTACGGGGTGCACGAGTTAAACATTCACACGCGGATTACAACCTGCTCACACCAGCCCGAAGGGTGGACGTGTCGCACCGCGTGGAGGTAATGTCCGATTTGACCTAGTTTAGGGGGATTAGTCCGTTTAGTCCCCCTTTACGGCGTTTAAGCTTGGCTGGCAAGGCTGCCAAGCCGACTACGCCCCAATGAATGGCACGACATCAAGAGCCGGCTAGCATGGTTGCTAAGCCGACTTTCTGCTACTATTTAACCCCAACCTAAGGAGAGACTATGAATACCCAAGCAATCGCGCAGGTGCTAGACAAGATTAGCAACCGCATAACTTACGCCGTGAACGAGCAAGATTATGAACTGCTACGCTTTACTGTAGGCGAGCTGGAGGACGTGGTGCATAACATGAAGATAGACTTAGAAGAGATTAAACGCGAAGTAATAACCGAGGACCAGATCACCGCACACTTAGAGTTTATGGGAAAGGCAGACGAGTAACGACATTAAGCCTCTACTAGAAAGACTGGGCAGCCGACATGGTTGCCCTTTCTTTTTTATCGAAAGGAATACCAATGAGTAATAAGCAAAGATTAATGGCAGTAACAACCAGCCTTGTGATGACCTTTCTATCCTTGTTTGGATACCCTACAGAAGCCCATGCTGCTCAGTTAGCCGAGTTAGTAAAGTGCGCTCCGGAACTGCCCAACGATCTATGGACACAAGCCATGGCTAAGTCCTACGCTAAGTTTGTTATGTCTAACTACGGATGGAATACCAAGAGCGAGTTTAAGGCTCTCAATAAACTCTGGACACAAGAGTCACACTGGAACCCACTTGCCTACAACACAACACCGGCGAGTGATGGTTCTCATGCTGGCGGTATCCCGCAGGTATTAGGCATGTCGACACGAGTGCCAGCACCCTTGCAAATTGACGAGGGGCTCCGCTATATTAAGGAACGTTACGGAAAGCCTTCCGCAGCTTGGGCGCACGAGCGCCGACATTACTGGTACTAAGGAGAGATTATGTCAGAGCCAATGTGGATGTCCGGTCACGGATCTGCAGCTGAAGATGAAGTAGAAGAGGTTGATGTATTCGACAAGGCTGATGAAGCCTACGACGCTTTGATGGAGGACTAATGTCATTACGACGTGATGTAGTAGTCAGTGAAACTTACCAATGCGATAGTTGCGATAAGACTTCACAATCAACGTGGGACTGGTGGACTTTGGTTTCGCCAGAACATGCCAATGTAAGCGACTTCTGCTCAGCAGCTTGCCTATCTCAGTGGGTGAACCAATGAGCGACACACTACGCAGAACAGTAAGTATTGAAACTAAGTGCTATACTTGCGAGTCACCTATCTGGGTTCCGGAATGGGATTACTCAGAGGTGCGTAACTATTGCTATCCTTGTGCGTGTGCAAGGCTAGCGATGTAACACACGGCCGTTACTGTGTGTTACAGTAATCCATGCGGTACAGGTTTTGGCTCTCTCCTATCCTGTACCGCTTTTTACTCTAAAGAGAGAGATTAAAGGAGAGTGCAGTGATAGAAATTGATGGCAGTGAATTGCCAGAACACGTCAGCTACAGTGCCATGACAACATGGCTCAGTTGCGGATGGAAGTATTACCTCAAGTATGCAAAGAAGATGGCTGAACAGCCTGCTTGGTGGTTCTATGGAGGTAGCGCAGTACACCAAGCTACCGAAAACTACGATCAGTTGAATCCATGACACACGATGAATTGCTGGCAGAGATAGACTTTGCAATAGATGACAGCAAGTACAACTACGACTTTAATTGCTTTGATGGCTCGCATGATTTCATGCTCGATGCTCTTCGCGCAGTAGTGGAATTGCATAAGCCTTACACCATTAAAAACGTTGGAACTATCTGCAAAGAATGTCAAATTGCCACACTTTACCCTTGCCCTACCATCCAAGCCATTGAGAAGGAGTTGGCATAATGCCAGAGTTAATTGATCTATGGAAAGCTGCATGGGCTCAAACAGAAGCCCAGCGTAAAGAATACGATCTCAGCACCTCCGGTACATGGCGTGTAGCCAATGCTAAGCGTGACCCAGAAGATGGTGACTGGTGGTACACCCATGGTTACAAGTTCTTCGCTAACTGGGTTGAGTGGCGCAAGAACAACGAGGATGTATGGGAGATTGCCAAACTAGAAGATGGCAGACCAGCAGTAGAACTAGATGTATCAGTAGAGATCGCAGGATTACCGGTAAAGATGTATCTGGACCGGGTAATGCGACACAAAGCTACAGGTGTCTACGCAGTGCTCGACATTAAAACGGGCAAAACTACACCCCGAGATGGACTTCAGCCCGCCTTCTATCGTTATGGGTTGAAGAAGAACTTTGGCATCCAAGCCGACATAGGCTACTATTGGATGGCAAGAAAGCAGGAAGTGTCAGCACCTCTCGATCTAACCATCTTTACAGATGACATGATCGAATCGCTGGTTGGCATGTTCGACAAAGCCAGAAAGAGTGGTATCTTTATGGCGAACTTAGATGCTTGTGGCATGTGCGGATACGCCGCAGAATGCGAATGGAACCCAAAGGAGAAGCAATGAGTAGCACCGAATCACGTATCAGTATCACAGTTAAGACTACTATTGGTAGCCTAGTAACAGTACGAGCTGAGTCAGAGCAAGAACTAGATAACGTCATCGCACTAGCGATCGACTCAATCAAGTCTGCAGTAACAGAACTTGAGACAGCAGTTGCAGGTCGTGGTGCAGCAGCACCAGCAGTACCTTCAGCACAGTCAGTAATTACTAATGCGTTTCCTAACGCGACTGTAGTACAACAGGACGTCCCACCTTTTAACAAGCCTTTCGCATCAGGGGGTGGTCGCACATGTAAGCACGGTAAGATGACAGGTATCCAAGGAGCATCCAAGGATGGTGGCATCTACAAGGGTTACTTCTGCCCATCGCCACAAGGCACAGAGGATAAGTGCAAGACTCAGTACCTACAGAAGCATGATCCGGAATACCAGACATTCGTGGCTGATCGTATTAAATAATGAAAACCCTACGACGATCCGTTCGTAAAGCAGAAGTTGGAGGGGAGCCTTTACCGGCTCCCTTTCAGGCTTTCGAGAGAGCCGGAATCGTGCTTCGTCGTGCAGAAGTTACAGTAGTTGCTGGTACACCCGGCGCTGGTAAATCTTCCATTGCATTAGCGATTGCATCTCGATTGAAACAACCTGTCCTTTACTTCTCAGCTGATACTAATGCTCACACCATGGCTATGCGACTCATCGCTATGTCAGGGAAGATGACACAACAGCAGGCAGAGAACCTCATCAAGTCTAATCCGGACATGGCAGAGCAAATCCTGCAAGACAATAGCCACATCTATTGGTCGTTTGAGTCTAGCCCTAGCTTGAAAGACATTGACGAAGAGGTCAGTGCATTCGAGACTATCTGGGGTAGATCTCCCACGATGATCGTGGTCGATAATTTGATGGACATCGCACTGGATGGCTTCGAGGAGTTCGCTGCTATGCGTCAGATTATGAAAGAGTTAAAGTTCCTAGCCCGTGATACCAACGCCTCAGTGCTGGTCTTGCACCACACTCAGGAGGGTTCACCGGGTCATCCTTGCCAGCCACGCTCAGCGTTGCAGGGTAAGGTTGCACAGATCCCGGCGATGGTATTGACCATCGGAAACTACATGCTGCCTAACGGCATCGATCAGTACATGTGCATAGCACCTGTCAAGAATCGCTACGGAAGAGCAGACCAAACGGGCAATACCTATGTACAATTATCCTTCGACCCAGAGTCGATGTACCTAGAAGATGTCCTGCGTACCTACGATCAAGAGGAGATGATGGTTATATGACTACCTATTTGCAATGGCTAGGCATAGTAGTCCTAAGTATTTTAGGATTATCTTTTGCTGCCATGGTAGCTAGAATGGCTATCGACATTATCTTTGACCGCTAATGAGTAACGCAGCAAAGGCAAAGGGTTCTAAGGCAGAACTAGATGTCGTTAAATGGCTGAAGGAACAGGGGTTTCCCTATGCCGACCGACGATTAGCTGGTGCTACCCTAGACAAAGGGGACATCTCCGGTGTTCTTGGTGTCACTATTGAGATCAAGAACCACGCGGCGATGAACTTAGGTGGGTGGGTTGCAGAACTAGAACTGGAAATGTCTAACGATAATGCTTGGACAGGAACAGTTCTACATAAGCGCAAGGGGAAAGCTAATGTAGGAGAATGGTACTGCACCCAACCCGCACATATTTGGATCGAACTTCTCAAGAAAGCGATGGATAAATAATGTTTATTACAAAGAAAAAATACGAAAAGTTAGTTAAAGATGTAGAAACTAATCACTCTCAGTTGATTTGCTTTCTAAACAAAAAACTTGATATAAGCGATTTGCCGCTTTTTGAAGCAACTAATTCACGCTTGCAATCAAGGATTGAAGAACTTGAAGATTTGCTTATCAAGGCAGGTATCTTGGTAGAAGTGCAAGAACCAGAAGCAGACTTTGCTCGTAAAGAATCTGAATTAAATAGCCATAACCAGCGCATAGGAAGCAAGCAAGTACGTTACGCAGTAAAGAAGATCAAGTAAGTTATTGAAAGGAGAGGGACAATGACTGATAAACATAGCATCGAAGACTTCTTGCACCACATAGGTGCGACAGTACCAGCTAGAGGACACGGTTGGAGAAAGATGAAGTGTCCATACCACGATGATCGTAACGCAAGCGCAGCCGTGAACTTTGACCTTAACAGGTTTAAGTGTCACGGTTGTGACGTCGCAGGAGATACCTACGATCTAATACGCAAAGAGAGAGGCGGTACATTAAGTGAGGCTATCGAGTTCGCAACGAGCATTTCTTCAGAAGGCCACAATCCAGTATTCTCAACACATCGAAGTAGCGGAGGAGTATCTCGCAACACGGGGTCTCTCGGTCGACGAGGCGCGAGCGTTTGGACTGGGAGTAGTCGTAGATCCGCTTCCTAGTCATGAGGCCATAGCAGGACGTTTAACCATCCCGTACATCACGCCTAGTGGCGTGGTAGATCTACGGACAAGAGCAATGCACGGGGAAGAACCTAAGTACTTAGGCTTACCCGGTGCTGAAACAACTATGTTTAACACCAACGCTGTCTTTACCGCCACGAAGTACATCTGCCTCACCGAAGGTGAGTTTGACTGTATACTGATGACTGCAAAGACAGACCATCCAACCGTAGGTATACCCGGGGCTTCATCATGGAAGCCACACTATGCTCGCATCTTGGATGATTTTGACATTGTGATCGTGTTAGCTGACGGTGACAAGGCTGGTAGTGAGATGGGCAAGAAGGTTGGTAGAGAGTTGTCCAATGTAAATGTCATCCCAATGCCCGAGGGAGAAGACGTAAATAGCGTCATCTTAAAGTATGGAAAGGAATGGATCGATGAGCGAATCAACGAATGCATCACAGCAGGATGAGTTTGTATTACCACTAGATAGGAGCATCTGGAAGCATGTCAGAACAATGGAAGCATCGATTGGGATTCCCGTCTCGGAAGATAAAGTCTTGGACCTTTTTGGTTCTCTTTACGATATTTATTTTGCTTATGAAACAGACCGTAAAAAAGGAGAAGAACTCCTCATTGCATTGACGGCGCTGCTTGTTGCAGCACCTCTCGGTCAAGGCAAGGCAGTCTGGGATAAGCTCAATGAACGTAAGGTAGACATGACTAACTTTGAGTTTAAGGCAGCTGAAGATGCTGATAGGTCTTAGCGGATACGCACAATCGGGTAAGGATTCAGTAGCCGAGGTTCTCGTAAGAGACTTCGGCTTTACTCGTGTTGCCTTTGCCGATAAGATCAAAGAATTTGTCTACGAGATTAACCCTTACTTTGGGTACCATCTTAAAGATGCAGTAGATAACACTGGCTGGGATCAAGCCAAACAAGCTCCTGAAGTACGAGAGTTCCTGCAGAATGTAGGCGTAGGCGCTCGCAACATCTTCGGTGAAGACTTCTGGGTTAAGCAAGCATTGACCGGGATTGTTGACCATAGAAGGTACGACTATGTAGTTACGGATGTACGCTTCCCTAACGAGATGGAAGCTATCTGGGCATTAAATGGAAAGATCTGGCGCGTAGAGCGTCCGGGTGTTGGTCCGGTAAACGATCACATCTCCGAACGAGCAAGCAAAGGAATTGAAGAAGACTGCTATATCAGCAACTCAGGTACCTTAGAAACCCTAAAAGGAACCGTACGCAATCTTATGCGACACGTGGGATAAATCTCACAATACGGACATTTGCTGTGTCATACTTCTCACACCGACTAAATGGTCGGTGGAGAGGTAGACCGCATGAAGAAGATCGTCGTACTGTCAGACATACAGTACCCATACCACGACCCTAAAGCGATCAAGACCGTCATTGACTTTGTTAAGCATGAAAAGCCAGACGAACTATGGTGTGTAGGAGATGAGCTTGACGCTCCTCAGCCTAGTCGCTGGAACAAGGGAATGCGTGGAGAATACAATGACACGCTACAAGATGACATAGATGGACTGCATGATTTAATGCTGGACTTCCGTATCGCCCTTGGTTGGAATAAGAAGTTTGTGATTCAGCGCAGCAACCATACGGATCGCATCGAGACGTACATCAACAAGTACGCTCCTGCCCTTAATAGTCTTCGTAGTACTAAAGTCGAGAAGCTTATCGGTTATGATGAGCTTAAGATCCAATACCTTCACGGGTTCAAGGAGCTTCTCCCCGGATGGGTAATGGCACATGGAGATGAAGGTCGCTCCGTCCAAACTCCCGGCAGTACAGCTATGAGCCTTGCGAAGAAACTTGGTAAGAGCGTTGTATGCGGACACACTCACAAGCTCGGCCTGCAACACGAAACGACCGGACTCAATGGAGATACCAATACTATCTTCGGGCTTGAAGTCGGTCACCTTATGGACCTTAAACAAGCATCCTACCTTACAAGTGGTATCGCTAACTGGCAGCAGGGCATCGGTATCTTGATTGAACATAACCGCAAGGTTACACCCTATGCAGTACCAATTGTCAAGGGAGAAATCCTACTTCCATGAAGCAAGAGCAATGGCTAGATGATTACTCGGAGATGGTTGCAAAACTGGCTCAGGAGTACCGCAGACGTTATCCAATGGTAGAACCGGATGACATCTTACAGGAAATGTATCTATGGTTTGTAAGCCATCCTCGTAAGTTTAAGGAGTGGTTGTCCTACCCAGACAAAGAGCGTGAGAAGCTGATCGCTAAGTCGCTTCGCAATGCTGCGCTCAAGTTCTGCGAGAAGGAGAAAGCCAAGGTCATCAAGTATGACATTTCAGACTTGTACTACTACGACACCTCTGTTGTAGAAGCATTCCTACCAAGCATCATTCAAGAGTCCTATGAGATGCCTGCCAAGATCCAAGACCTGAATTCTAAGTTCGGTGGCGGGGGAGAGGTAAGCGATGGCATGAACTGGCTTGTACTACGGGCTGACATTGCCAAGGCTTTCTACAGCCTCTCAGAGGCTAAGCAGAACATCCTACGACTTGCCTTTGGCAAGGAGCATGGGGACTGGAAAGCATTATCAGAGACGCTACAAACGACACCGGATGGTGCTCGCATGAAAGTCCAGCGAGCGCTGGGATCACTTGTACAACACCTAGGAGGATGGAAACCTTACGATGACCAAGACACCCAAGAGCAAGTCGGAGATGAAGCGAGTGGCAGTGCAGAATCAAGACAAGCCGAAGCCGAAGAATAACAACATCATCGTCGCTTGGTGCGACGGTGGCTCAGTAGACGGCAAGTTTGCTGAAGGTCTGGTCTATTCGATCCTAGCTGGCAATGTACCTATTGCCTCTGCCATGCGTGTGCAGGGTAACCAGATCGGACGTCAGCGTCAGAACGCCTTTGATTACTGGTATGACCACACAGACTTCGAGTGGATCCTATGGATTGACTCAGACATTGTGGTAACCCCAGAGGTACTACAGATGCTCTGGAACGAAGCAGATCCTATTGCTCGACCAGTCATCTCCGGAACCTACTTTATCTCCAAGGAGAACGAGCAGGCTTTGATGACTCCGTTCCCATCACTCTTCTCATGGACAGAGGATCCTTACAAACTAGCCTATGTACATCCACTCCCAGTTAATTCTCTTGTCCGTATCGGTGCTGCTGGCTTTGGCTTGGTGCTTATGCACCGTAATGCTGCTCGCACAATGCGAGAGAAGCTTGGCAATAAGCCGTTCTTCAATGAGACTGGCGTTGGTGAGCAGTTTGTATCTGAGGACATCAACTTCTTCCGCTTGATGCGAGAAGCAGATGTGCCACTCTACGCACACACTGGAGCTGTCGTGAAGCACATGAAGCGCTTCTCCTTTGATGTTGAGTTCTACAAGTTGTTCTGGGACAACGAGGAGCGAAAGAATGCTGATCGACCAACCGATTGACTTCTCCTTTGATGGAGAGATACCTACCTTTGCCTGTATCTGCGGATCGGCAATGTTCAAAATTACCGTAATGTGGGACGAGCAGACTCGTGCCGTGGGTTGGTATGACCTGCGGCAGGAGTGTGCGATGTGTGGAGCGTTCTCCACTGCACCTACCGAAATAGACAGGGAGTTAGATTGTGAATGAGACATGGGGATTCGGTATTAGTTACAAGAAGATCGTATCTACTCGTGGCTACGTACCAAGCGAAGATAAACGTGGCTACGTACTAAGCGAAGATAAACAAGTCATAAAGCTACTTATTTTTATGTTTGCCAAATGGTCGTACAGCCGTCTATGGGTTAAAGAGTACGATCGATCCTATGACCAAGCTGAACATACTTGGAACCCAGCCGATGGTACTAAGTACAAAGATGAGATTGAAGCACAGAATAAGCACAGGATCTGATGCCTAACTACGACTTCAAGTGCGAGAAGTGTGGGTCCACCATTGAGGTGTACATGAACTTCGGCGAGTCTACATTGCCGGTTTGTTGCCAAACCTCCATGACCAAAGTATTCTCCGCAGTACCAATCGTGTTCAAAGGAACAGGGTTCTACAAGACCGGAGGATGACATGTCATCAGACTTAATAGGCAGTACAGCAGTAATGAACTCAATTCCAACACCAACTGAAAAAGACTACGCTCTCGCCAAGGCTTACCTTGAGAAGCGTGGACATGAAGACATCATCGAAATGCTCAGTCTATGAGTCGTAGAGATAATCTCTGGAGAGATGAAGCGTCATGCTACAAAGAAGGAATTGATACCGAGGCTTTCTTCCCTGAAGTCGGGGAGACGGTACACAGGACGGTTGTTCAGCTCTGTAAGGCTTGTCCAGTCCAAGCAGAATGCTTGGCCTATGCTGTATCTATTCCAGAACTACAAGGTTACTGGGCTGGAACGTACTACCGGGACAGATATAAACTACGTAAGCAGTTACAGACTGTTAAGTAGCAGAGCAGAAAATTTCCCATCAACATGGGAAATTTTACTGTAGCAGGGAAAAAAAATCAAGTCGACACACCGATAAGGAGAAACAAATGCACAACTTTTTAATCTCAGTAGCAGGATCATTCGTAGGAATCGGTCTGTTGCTAGCCTTCACAATCATCATCAACCTCTTCCTAGAAAAAGATGAAGAACTCGAAAACATTGTAGAGATCAACGAGCTATGGCTCGCTGTCATCGAGCTAGAAGAAAAACTAGCCGAACTGCAGAATGATTTCAACGACGCCCTTGATGCTGCCGAATAATGCCAGCGATCAACATAGTCGATGAGTCAGGCACACTCGGGACACAGATCGGTCCCATCACGAACGCCATCGCATTATTCACCCAGCAGGTCTGTACAGCGTGGGGTCTCACGGGCTTTAGCGTTACACAGGGACTCGCTAGAGCCACTGCGGATTGGAACGTCTGCTTCGTCAGCAAGTTCCCAAACCTCGCAATGGAATCTACCGCTTACGGATACCACGAAACCGTCAACGGAATCCCAATTGCGTACATTCGAGTCGATGCTTACGGAAAGAGAAGCCCGTTTGGAACGTATGTCAGAGGACTTTCAGTCTTGGGTAAGCAAATCACTAAGCCAAGCTACACACCGGGCATCGCAGCAGTAGCCATGCACGAGATCGCAGAGATGCTGGTTGATCCTCAGATCAACAAGACTGCCAAGGATTCTTTGGGTCGTAACTGGCTCATGGAGATCTGCGATCACACAGTCGGGAACTACCTCATCACAACTGCCCTAGGCACGAACGTGATTTGCCCCGACTTCACCCACCCATCCTTCTATAACCTCAAGGGAGTCGCTCCGTACAGCCATCTCAGCGTACCGACCGCCCCATTTACCCTACCTAAGGGCGCCTACGGGTACTACACTGGTACCAATGGCTCAGTTATTGCTCTAGCTGCCGGGGTAGCAGACAGGGCATAGAACGCAAAAAGAAGCCCGGTCCTAGTATTTCTACTAAGGCCGGGCTTTTTAGTGCTTAGAATCGATCCTCGAACCGATTGAGGGTATCCTAGACGGTAGGTGCTGGTGTCTCTGGAAGCGGATTAGCCGCTGCCACAGCCTGTGCTGCTGCTACAGGAGCAGGAGTAACCGCTGTTGCAAACTGCTTGTACGCCTTCATAAAGGCGATAGCGTCCTTGGTGTCCTTGTACTTATTCCAAAATGTTCCGAGGATAGGACCGAAGGTAGCAAGGGCTGCTGCCCATGCAATGTGCTTGGCTTCTGATCCGTGACCGTCAACGATTGCTGCTGTCTCGGCTGGGACGATTGCCATAAGGTAGTGCTTAACTACCGTTTCTATTTTGCTTACGTTGCTCATATTTTTGTTTGTCCTTTTCTAGCGCTATTGGATAACAGTCTGGACAGTAAATCATCCAGAGCCTTAATTGTATCGCTCCGGCTACTCCGCATCGGAAGCAGTGGGCGTGTGTCAGGACTTTAGTGGGGTTGGGATTGTACCTTGGCAAGATACTCAATCCATGGGAAGTTAGTTCCCGGATCGGTATGCCCACCAGCAATGTGCTTAGCCAAGGTGATGTCGATGTGACCACAGAAGCCAGACTTGCCAGCAAGGATGTCAGCCGGGGTTAGCTTGACGATAGGAATGCCGTTACGATGAGCGATGTCTGCTGCTAGCTTTGCGCTAAGCGCTAGTTCAGCAAGTGAGTAATGGTCGTGCCAATCTGCTTCGCTTTGTGCTGCTAGTCCTGCGTGTTCGATAGAGATAGATTCTTGGTTAAGCTCAAAATCATCTACTGCCCAAGCTGTGTTCTCCTCGAGAACAGACTGGTAGATCTCTGAGTTGTCTACCATGTAGTGAGCAGATGCTTGCGGGCTAGATGGCCCAGCAAACCATTGTGCTACCTGATAGGCGCGTCCGTTGCTCTCTGGGGTTTCCATTGTGTGAACGACGATGAGGCGTGGGGTCTTGCCACCACGTCCTGCTGTGAAGTGTTTAGCTCCGATAAAAGGATAGGTCACTGGTACACCAGTCTTTCTGCTAGATCACCGGGAGTTGTCAAGTCTGCGTCTTTGTTGCAGAGGTTCTCACCGATTGCTTCATAGGCTTCAGCTGTTAGTTCAGAGCAGATGTAGCCCTTAGTAGCCTGAGCCCAGCGATACATAAGTTTGGTCTTAGCGAGGATCTTGAGTCCTAGGATACGAAGTGCGATGTTGCCGATGACGATAAAGTTGTAAGGCTGTCCGATCTTGGACATAGCAAAGTCGGCAATGACATAACGTTCTTTGCTGTCTAGCTCCTCGTGTTGGTTCCAAGCGATCAGGTTGTACTTAGATACAGGGCTGAGGATTACTCCCTTGGGAGTTGCCTCAACAATGTTCCCATCTCCAACATAGATAAACGCATGGTTCCACCGAGAGACAGTTCCGACTTGGATGAGTCGAGCAAAGAGTCCAGTGCTTCTAATGACACCGTAGTCCCCAATTCTTGGCTTGTAATCATTCATGTAGTTCCCCAATCATGTCGATCTCACGCTCTTCGAGCTTGCGGATGTATTCAAGGGCTTGCTGGATTTCAGGTAACATCTTGTACATAGCACGGATAATCTGGGCATCACGCTTGGTCTGACCGATCATGGCAATACCGATGACCAGTTCCACGGTGACTGCTAGCCATGAGGCTAGGTTCATCCACTTGATGTAGGCATGGGTGTCCGTGAACCATGTAGGTTGGTACCACCATACAAAAGTGACAGTTGACCAAAGGATGACGAAGTACCAGTTACGGATAATGCCTTGGACTTTCCATGAAATTTGCTCGCTAAAGGTGAGTACATCTCCAGTAGTCTCGTGGATGTACTTACGCTTGAACGGGTTAGTCATGTTGCCTCGCCTTCATTACCTCGACATCGGTCTTGATTACCTGTTGGTTGTCGATCAGGGCATCAACTTTGTTAATCAACCCGGTCTTACCATCGTTGTATAGGGCGTACTCAATACGGCTAGTACGTCGATCCATCTCATGGATGATGGTGAGAAGTTTCTCGTTCTCTTCCTTGATGGTCTTGATGATGTAGTGGCGAAACAAGACGCCACCAGCTGCTGCTAGACCAGCAAAGACAAAGAAGTAGTAGTAGATAGTTCCGGACAGATTCACTTGGTTAACTAATCCGTTGCTAACGTTGACCATGTGCATCTGCTATACCGTTCTAATAGTTGCGATCAACAAACCACCAAAGTTGGTAAGACGTCGATCTGGGGCTTTTACGTTGATGAAGCTAAGAGACTCGATAAGGCATTGCTGAGTTTCTCCTGTGCGGAAGTCTTGAAAGGTAACCACGTCACCGGCATCTTCGATCTGCTCAAGGGCAAAGAGCTTGTCTCGAGCTTGACCTTCATAGCCAAGTTCACCTGAGTACTTATCCTTCTCGATGTCGTAGCACATCAAAGGAATCTTAATGGTACGAGTACGAGGGGTAGCAGGTACAGCCTTAAGTTGGTAACCCTTAAAGACTGGAGATAAACCGATGTCGGTTGCATCTCGGCTGAGCGTGAAGCGTAGGCCGATAGCGTCCTGTGCTCCTACCGGTTGAGAGATGGTTGCTTCTGGAGTACCGACTACGTTGTCGTAGGTAATCACGTTGTAGTAATTGCCAAAGTCATCAAAGGTAGCAATGCTTATTGAACCCTTGGTCATGGCTGTTGTAGTAGAAGATGGGGCTACGCCTACATCGGCATGTCCAAGGACACGCTTGAAGTTCTTAGGCTCGAGCATGTTGTAGCGGATGTAACCAGTATCTATCCAACCAGATGGGTATACCTCGTCGGTGGCTTGCACCCATAGTCCAAGGTTGCCGATGACTGGAGTAGATGTCGTGGCATCTGTAGCACCGATGAAGCAGAGCTGATCGGTGGTACCGAGGAATGCGATGTCTGTAACTACGCCATCTTCAAGCGTTTCAGCGTAAGCATCCTGAGCAATGGCATACATCAAGTTATCGATCGAGTCTGTAAGATCGATCTTCATAGAACCAGAGTAGGAATCCACGCCGTCAAAGACGGTACCAGCAGCCCAAACAAAGCCATCCTGTGCAGCAAAGCCACGAACGTTCATTGGGTAGGTGTTAAGGATCTGACCATAAGTAATGTCACCAGTCGTAGCATCGAGTGTGCCGATGCGTACACCCTTATTGGTACCGATACAGATGTAGGTTCCTAGGTGTACATACATGGCAAGCACTTGCTCACCTGCTGGGAGTTGCGCTGCTACCTGTCCTACGGACAAGACAGGCATAGCACCAGTGTTATCAAGGACAAACTTATAGATTGCTGAGTTAGCACCAGCATAACCAGACGCGTAGATCGCTACGCCACCTTCTGAGATGTCAGTCCACTTCCAGTGAAGATTAGGATGCGAGTAGACAGGGGTAGGCAGGGATGTACCAGTGCCTGTGATCTGATAAACATTGTTGTTAATGGCAGCCACTAGACGCTGCTTAGCCCATCCGAGTTTAGATGAGGTGATGCTAGAAGATGCTGGGGCTGGATAGAGCGCTACAGCAGAGGTAGATAGATCCATGATCTGCTGGTAGATGTGTCCATTGTCGATGTAGTAGACATTGGTACCATCGTTAGCGATGCTTTGGATTGGGTAAGAAGTTGAGGCAGCGGTAACCAAGGTAGACATGGCAGATGTTGTGCCGTCAGTAACCTTGATGTTGCTGTCCAAGACAAGGAGGCGGTCGTTACCGCCGATGACTACAGACTCAAGCTGAATAGCATTGGTCGTAGTCTGAGTCTGGTTCATGCGGTTGAGGATTGTTACCTGACCAAACTCCATGACGTTGAGTCCTAGAGACTCCTTGAAGCGGTACGAGTTAGATGCCAAGGAAACCGAAAATGGGTTGGCAAATGGGTCGTAGAATGTGATGCCATTGCCTGCGTGAAATGAAGACTGGCTACGAAGCCACCAGTTAGTAAGTGATTGCTCACCCGGATCACGCTGAGTGTCATACTGGTTCTTACGGAACTGCGTAGTGTCACGCTCGTAAGGATGTTCCTGTGTTGGGTTTATGAGGAATGGAACGCCACCGATGGCTACATCGTAGTCAATGTCCGTGTTCTGCCATGTCTGACCTAGAACTACACCAATGTCTACCGCAATGGACCGTTCGGCGCGTCCTTCGGAAATATCAAAACCCGACATAGTTCCTCCTCTAAAAGAAAAAGCCCCGCCAGTTAAGCGGGGCTGGTATTACAACCAATCGTTGATTTCAAAAAACTCTACGCCGTCCTCAACGGTACGGCGTAAAGGGACTATCTCTTCAATCATTCAATCAGATTTACCAATGTTCTAGTTTTATCTTGTGAAAGTTGAGTATAAACTTGAGTAGTGGCTACGGAGGAATGTCGCATCAGATCCCGAACTGCCAGCAGATCACCGTTTGATTTCTCTAGCATCGTTGTTGCAAAGTAATGCCTAAGAGAGTGGAAGTGTTTAGCATTCGGACCAAGGATCCGGCGCATCTCATCTGCTGCTTTTTTAGAGAACTTATTGGGATCGTAGTCCCAAAGCTTGCCGAGGGTTTCATGAGATTGAATCATCTCAGCAACCTTCTTGGCTACCGGCACGACTAGATCAGTCTTGCCTTTGCCGATAACCCGCAAGGAATAACCACCGTTATCCTCGATCAGATCAGCGCCTTCAATCTTGGCTACCTCGTGGGCTCGAAGCCCAACTAAGCCGCCAAGCATGAACCAGTCTTTGTAGGGCTGAGTAGCCTCAGCCATCAGCTTCTCAAACTCAGCTTGAGTAACGGGCTTAGGTACGCCTCGACCTGCCTTAACTCTTGGCAGGTCTTCAGCGGGATTGTTGCCGTTAAGCAAGTTCATCTTGTTCAGATGCTTGTAGATCGAGCGTAGGCGAGAGACATAGTTAGCCTTGGTACTTTGCTTGGTAGCCGACAAGACTACCTTCTCTAAATCCTGAAGGGTAGCCAGTGCCGGATGGACGCCGATGCGTCTAATGATCTGCCAGTCTGTACGGATGACATAGGGGCTAAAGCCACTGGTGTCATAACGATTCTTAAGCTGACGATAGATCTCTTCCAAAGGGACAAGATCAGTACTTTCCATGTATATAACCAACTCCGATACCGCATATAAACCCGATGATAGCTATTAACATGGGATCACTGTATTGTTCCTAACTCTCTGTGGAGTGTGCTACTTGCTAAAGTTGCAAGCAATCCATACCATCAAAGCGCCGTTGCCAAATAACCAAATCAACGCTCCGCTAAGAAC
>Ga0214166_1000438_pt1 | contig 21044 bp, 33 predicted proteins | sample TroBogepilimnion_27_FD_153005 | JGI IMG/M metagenome (GOLD analysis project Ga0214166, IMG submission 153005) | Freshwater microbial communities from Trout Bog Lake, WI - Practice 18AUG2009 epilimnion v3 | ecosystem: Environmental > Aquatic > Freshwater > Lake > Epilimnion/Euphotic zone ...
TTAGTACCTCCGTTGGCTATTGGCAAAGCGTTAGTAACCTTAGCTGTTAAGTCAATAGTGCTGTTAGCTATCTGAGCATTTGTTATGCCTAAGTTCTTAACCGAGATGGTGTTGACCGCACTACCGTTCCAAGTCGTTCCTGTTGCAAACTGCAAAGTAGAGTTATCTACCGAAAGGTTGTTAGGGGTGTTGGCCGTTATAGTTGTGCTACCTCCTAGGCTTACTGAGCTTCCATTGATAGTAATTGAGCTGTTGGCTAGATAGGCATTAGCTATAGCCGTACCGTTCCATGTACCTGTAGTTATAACTCCGGTATTAGCCGTAATAACTAATCCATTGATAGAGGTAACTCCTGTGAGCGCACCTAGGCTCAATGTTATGGCTGGTGTGGTAGTTGGGTTAGTAACCGTTCCGCTCACCCCTTGGTTAGTATTTACAGAAACAGAAGTAACCGTTCCTGCCGTTACAGCTGCCCAGGTAGGTACTCCACCTGAAACAGTCAATACCTGACCGGTTGAACCGATGGCTAACTTACTTAATGTGTTAGTAGCCGAAGAATAAAGTATATCGCCTGTGGTGTATGTGGTTTGTCCAGTACCTCCATAAGTTGGTCCTACGGCCGTTCCGTTCCATGTTGCAGTGGTTATAACTCCTGTGTTAGCCGTAACAACCATTCCGTTGTATGAAGTAACGCCAGTCATGGCGATGCCTGAGTAGTCCGAGCCCTGAGCTGTAACTACCCCTACCCTACCGAATACAGAAACTACGTTGGTAGGCGTTCCTGCTAGACGTTGCCATACCGTTCCGTTGAATACAACCCAATCTCCTACGTTCCATTCCGTTATGCCATCTAGGTTCGTTGAACCTGCTACAGAAACGATGTAAACATATCCTGACGTGCCTGTGCCACTTGTTAAGGTAGGCGTGTTAGTTGAGGCATTCCACATGCCTTTATAAATCAAAGCACCTGACAATAGGGCTAAGTTGCCGTTAATCTTTTCAAAAGCAGTTAAGATGGTGTCTGCTGAGGTAACTGTGCCAGGGCCACTAACGAAGCCTGTCAAGCCGAAGCCTGTTATATCTGAGTTCGTTGCAGCCACCAAGGCACCTGAAGAGCCTTTTATAACTCCCGAGACTGACGTGCTTAGAGTTAAGTTAGGTGTCGTGGAAGGATTAGTAACAACTCCTGTGAATCCGTTAGAGTTCGTGAAACTAAAAGCAGTTACCGTACCTCCTGTAGTAACACTAACCCATTGTGGAGGTGCCCCTGCTCCTTGACTAACCAACATTTGACCTGCGGTGCCTGTAGGTAACTGACTTAATGTGTTAGTAGCTGATGCGTAAATAATTCCATTAGCTGTATAAGAACTTAGCCCTGTGCCTCCGTACTGAGTTGTTATAACTGAACCGTTCCATGTAGCCGAGGTGAAGGTCTGCCCTCCATCTAGGTAGGCAAACTTATACCTGCTAGTGTTAGGGGTAAAATAAAGTACGTTATTCGAATACTCGAATACTCCGGTCTCAGTAGTAGTTAACAGGTTAGTGCCGTTAGTCAACTTAATAGGTGACGTTCCTGCTAGAGGTGTTACAGCCCTGAGGTGAATCTGAGCCGAGCCATCGTTTTGAATATTTGTTAAGTTGCCATATTGGTCTATGCGCCAGTTTTCGTAACCATTGGCATCGGTAGAGAAAAGAATCTCCCCTATGGTGCCATTGTTGGCATATAAAGATAGTGGTCCTCCTTGTGACTGTAAGATAGTGGCCGAATCCTGCCACAAAACGTTGTTAGAAACGGCATACCCTGTGCTACTGTTGATGGTAAATCCTGCTGAGTTACCTACGTCATTAGTCATTATGTAACCTGCGTGGGCATAGCTACCTACCGTTCCTGAAGCGGCTGAGTTGTATATCCTATAGTAACCTGCTGCTTGATTAACTTGTACGTTAACTCTATTGCTTAAGCTAGCGTTGGTACCTACTCCTAGTCCATAGGTGTTACCTGTCAAGGCTGAGAATCCAACAATGTTAGTAGGTCCACTCCATACAGCAATCTGAGGCGAAGCCCCTGAGCCAGATATACTACCCTTGCTATTGTCTGTTGACAGGTTCACTATCCATTGACTCTGCCCGGATGGTATGGCCTGAGCCGTACCGAAGTTGACGTTAATGCCACTAGACTGACCTCCGTTAACCGTATTACTAGAGGCTATTATGGTTATGGGGTTCACCCCAGCCATACCGCCTACATCATTAATACTTATAACCTTGGATTGATAGTCTAAGCCTGAGTTGATGATGTTAGGTAAAACAATGGTGATAGGCCCGAAGGAGCTATCAACATTTAATATGTTATCCCCAGATTTTACTCCATATACATTAGTGTTCGAAACGAAAGTAACATTTTGAAGCGTCTGGTTCATACGGTTTTATCCTAAGATTTCTTTTAATGTAACAGTTCTAATAACAGAAGGCTTACCCTCTGGTGAAGGTGTACACAAAGCAAATACCGGTTTACGTTCTCCATCTTCATCGGGCTTACTCAGCCTAATAAGGATAAACAACTTTTCAAATGGTAACTGTGTCTCTTCTTGAAATTTCTCTAAGGCCGAGGTGATGGTGTCACTCACTTGCCCTTCCATGTCGAATAATGCGCCAAACATATCTTATAGGTTTTAAAGTTTAAGCCATAAAGATAATAAAAAAAAGAATAATTAGGAGGTCATATCGTGCAAATTAGTGTCAACGACAATAGGAATCTTAAACGGTATTCCATAGAGCGTTACATTAAGCAAAATATCCATCTTAACCTTTACGTTTGGACTCTTAGCAATTATATCCTGAAGGTTGTTTCCAACTACTTTTAAGGCATCACCAGTGTTAAAAACTATGTTTAACCCTATCGTGGTCGTAGAATTAGGCTCAATATTTATCGGACTATAGTTCTTGATGGTAGTTAAGAACTTACCATTCATGTAAACATCTGTCACGTTACTATCTATTGTAAACTTTAAGCTACTCTTGTTGGTAAAGTCAATGTAAAGGTTAATATCCCCTTTGTCTAGGCCAAGGCTGTTCAAGTGGTAGCCTCTAATTTTCCAAGTATAGTCCATAAGTTTAGAATATTGACTATAAAGCCAAAACCCTAATCCTGTAAGTCCTAAAAGGGCTCCTATGCCTACTATTGCTCCTGGCTTCATAACAAAACTTATTTTATCAACTTAAAGTTCTTGATAAGCGGAGCTGTCTTAGACTGAATCAAGGCTCCAATACCTAAAAAGCCTAATATGATAACTCCGGTCCTTATGTAGTTCATGTACTGCATCCTAGTAACCTTTTCGTCTATCCTAGTGATTTTCTCATCAATAGTTAGTTTATCCCAGTCGGCTTTTGTCATAAGGTTTATTTTTTTCTTGTTGCCCTAACAATCAATATAGTTCCAATAGTCAATACAGCCACTATCCCGAAGCCTATTCCAATCTTAGCCCCTAATGACAAACCATTCTTTTTCTCTGGTGCTGTGTCAGATGGTGTTTTAATCTTTTCTAACAACTTAGCTGTGGTGTCATCCGGTTTGCTCAATGCCTCAGCAGCAGCCTTCTGTGCCTCAGCCTTAATACGCTCGGTGTCGGCCTTCTCCTTACCAATATCCCCTGCCAACAAGTCTCCTAGTCCAAAATTAGACTTAGGCTCAAACTCATCGGTGTCTAAGGTAGTGTCTTTATAGGTGTTGTTAACCGTTTCAATAGTTAATCCTACCTTTCTTGGCTCCTGAGCTCCATCTCCGTTAAAAGGGTAAAAATCCCCATTCTCAACGAAGTTTTTACGCATATCGCTCATACCGGTCAACACGTCAAAATCTTGAAGCTCACCATCCATGTTAGACGTGTTGGCTCTGTTAAGGTTATCCTTCCTTCTTTTGTTTTTTTTCTTTTGTATCTCTAGGGCTCGGCCCATTGTGTTATCCTGTTCCATGTGTTTTTACTTTTTTAACCTGTTATATATAAAGTTCAAGGAAAAGATGAACAATAATGTTATACCTCCTTGAATCCAAACATTCTGTTTAACTAGCAGCCCTGTCTCCGTTGCCGTAGTCTCTACCGTCTGAGCTACTTCTTGTATGCCTTCAGTAATTAGGCTTAGCCCCTGAGTCCTTAACGTGTCCATCCTGCTGAGCCATCCTTTTTGATTGGCTGGTTGGTTAAGGCCAACGAAGAACTGTTTTCTAAAATCTATAAAGTCGTTGAACGTCTTATTTTCTCCATTATTCACTACCAACTGGTTCATTCCTTGGGCGTTCTGTGCTGCGTTACCTCCACTAACTCCGTTTTGTGCTAAGAACTTAGCCACCTGCTTAGTAGCACCTCCCACTCCTGAGCCCCAAGCGAAATCTACTACTGCATTGGCAATAGGTTGACTGTTATAGTCATCTCCATGAATAGGGTTCCAGTACCCTTGCTTATAAATACCTAGCCATATCCAATCAGGCATATTGATAAAGTTATCCTGGTTGACTGAATAACCTACTATAGGAGCCATCTGCTGAAACGTGCCCCAGGTTATACCTCTGTTGGTATGCCATCCCGAAACGCCATTAACAACATAAGGACTAGGGTTAGCCGATGCAGAATCAGTAACAGCCCTGCTCAGACCTCCTTCAGCCTTTTGAATATATCCTATTGCACTATCAAATGTTGCCATCTTATGTTTTTAAGTTAAGTAAAATTGAGCCATCTGAGTTTATCCCCTATGGCTCAATTTTTACCGGTCCACATATTATTTAATGGTGGGTAAAGCCACCTTAGGAAAAAATTTAGCTTGAGCTACAGTTCCTACTGCTACTCCTACTAAAGCTCCTAAAGCTAACATTCCTTTGTGCTCGAATTTTCCGTATTTTTTAGCTACATAAAATCCCAAAGCACCGCCAACAACCGCACCGATTGCGTTTGTCTTAACTTCGTTTACTAGATTGTGCATTTCCATTTTGTTTTGTTTTTATTTGTTAAACTTAATACCTGCCTTAATGACAAGTTCCTTTTGGGTCTCCCCTAATCTTATTTCCCTGCCTTTACCTTTTCATAGTCGGCCTGGGTGATGTATTTCTTGTGCAACCCATTAAAATCTAGGTCGTAACAGTCTGTTGCTGTGGTGGTGAATATGCTGGTGTTCCAGATGTTCTTACACATGGCCTGCCAGGTACTCTCTCCATACTTACCATCTAAGTCTAATGTAGTTCCAAAGTTCCTATTTAACATCTGCTGAATATCGTAAACCTTCTTACTCGCTGGGTCTCCTACCTTGATAGGGTAAACTCCGTCAGGAAGTGCGTTATATGCACTCTGAGGTAGTATGGTTTGACCACCAGCCATAGCGTTAGGGTCTTTTACCTTAGCATCAAGAATATCGTTGATGTTATTATACAGCTTGGTTTGTTGGGTACGTCTGTAAAGCAAATAACCGGTTAGCCCTGCTACTCCGATTAAACTACCCAATATGATTTTAAATCTCTTTTCCATATCAAACTAACAATTTAGCACCAGATTTAGCACTCGCAACAGGGTTCTTGGCAACATTATAAACGGCTACCGCAAGCCCTCCGATAATTATTACTCCAATCGCAATAGATGCGTACTTGCCCATCTTGAATATATCAGATATACTCCCAAATGCACCAGCACCAACATCAACTGCCTTATCCCATGCGCTCTCAGAAATGGTTATGCCATTGTCCTTGAGGTAAGTTCTTAAATCTAGGGTGTTAGCCGATTGGCTCCCTCTCAATCGCCATGCCTTTAAAAATAAAGCATTAGCTTGTGTTGCCCCTAAGTTACTAATTAATTCTTTATGCCACTCAATCCAGTCCTCACTTTTTGAGGCTGCTGTTGGTATATCTTTTGATGGGTCTATCTTCATAAATAAAGGTCTTAACTGTGAGGATTAGAATTTTTGCTAAGATACGCATTTAAACAATTAGTATTATATTGAAAGCCACCAACTTGATAAGGATTACCTGCATCAATACTTAGTGCATGATATACGTTACCTGCCGAAGGCTGAATCTTTACATTATAGTTCCTTAACTGCAAAGCAGCCGTAGTAGGATTAGATATTTGCGTTGCTACATTTCCTAAGGCATCTACTATATAATCCTCAGGGTCGAAGTAGTCTGAATTAACGTTCATCTGCGCTACTGCGGCAATTCCGTTTAAAGGTTGGGAAGTTAACCTGCGTAGGTTAGAGGTGCCTAGTCCGTTCCATCCTGCTAATGGGCCACGTTCTAAGTAACTCAACGTATTGATAAATAGAACTCCATCGGCCGTTATGCCTATCTGAGCAACTGAGGTGTAGTACAGGAAGGTAGTTATTATGGCATCTCCGTAGTTCCTCAGTCTCCTTGAACCTATTGTAACCTCACTAACATAGTCACTATCCGGTGCATGGCTGCTGTTTATTAAGGATGGGTTTCCTTTATTAAACAATATCTTTCCTGAGTCATTTAAAACAACTCCTTGGTAGGGTGTATTGCTATTGACGTAAGGTGCGCTATTTTCGTAAATATCGTAACTATAGTAACCTCCTGGCTCTTGAAAATAATGGGATGGGTTTGCAGGTACGGTGCCCATAATAGGAATAATCCAGTTGTTTCTAAAGTACATGCTCTTGTTAACAATCCTATACTGAGGCCTTATGCTAGTGTCGTTGATAAAGGCAAAGCCCAGCAGCTCGGTCCATCCTGAGTCGTAAACATCTCTATTGCCGTTTGTGTCAGTCCAGATGAAGTTGTTGTTATCGCCTATTATGCACAAGCCTCCTGCTCCATTGGTATTTATTAATACATAGGATGAAGCATTGATAGAATAACCGGTAGGTGCTACTATGATGATATTGTTTGTCCTGGCCATGCCTCCAACATCGTTGATGTATAAACGCCAGGTAGTGGACCAGTAGTTTTGAACGTAATTGTTTAGATAGATGGTGCACATGCCCTTGGTACTATCTACATTTAAAACAACATCGTCCGGGTATGGGGTTACGTTACCCGATACAGTCCTTATGTTGTTTTTGTATTTAGTTGGGTTCATGAAGAATATGCCTTTAGTGGTAAGCTATTAAACATAAATCCTCCCATCTGGTAGGGGTCTCCTGCATCAATATTTAACACATGTGTAGGTGCTACTCCTAATGTATTTAAAGCATTGGCAACCTTTAACTGCAATGGGGTGTTAGTAGGGTTGCTAATGAAGGTCGCTGGGTTATTACTCAAATCGGTCATGTTGTTGGCATTGGTAGGTGGGTTAGAGCCTCCGTAGCCGTTTATGTTGATGTATGCAGGTAGGTAGTTACCTTCTTGAGTCTGCGAACTCAAATACCTCAGATTACTTGTTCCTAGTCCGTTCTCTGGTCCCGAAACAGGTAGTCCTACTCCTATCTCAGCATCCATAAGTAGGTCTAAATAACAAAATCCATTCGAAGTTATGCCTATCTGAGCAACCGAAGTCAGGTAACTCTCAAATGAACTGCCTTGGCTAGTGAATATCCTCCTATTGCCAATTTGCCATCCTGTCAAGTAGTTGCCATCTAACAGGGCTGTGTCAGCAGCACTCAAACAAGATTGAACAGCGTTAAGGGTAGAGTTGAAGTTAAAGAATATGGCACCTCCTGCGTTAATCTGCACCCCTCCGTTACCTTGGTAGGGCGAAGTAAACTGAGCCCCTTCGTAATTACTTATGCCGTTAGAATCAACGGTATATTGAATGACGTTACCACTACCATCGGCTAATGGCACAATCCAGTTGTTCCTGAATATTATCTCTTTGCCAATGATTCTATATTGTGGAGCTAACGTAGGGTTTACTATCCAGCTGAAGCCATTTAGTTGTTTCCATCCGGTGTCGTACACTTGGCTCACCCCGGTGTTAGGTATATATAGATAGTTGGTGTTATTCAAAACCAATATGTAACCTCCACCTCCATTATAATTTATTACAGCGCTGGAAGCATTGTTAATCTTAAAGCCGTTGGGAGCGTTGATGGTGATGTTATTATTGTAAGCGTTAGCACCTGAGTCAATAACGTATAACCTCCAAATGGTGGACCAATAGTTGCTAGGTATAGAATCTAAGTTAATGGTAACAGGCCCCTGTGTGGTGTCGCAGTCTAAAATACAATCATCGCTGTATAAAGTAACATTACCTGTAACAGTCCTTATGTTATTGGGATATTTAGTGCTATTCAACTCCATCATTAAATGATTTTGAATTTATATTTCTCTAACTCAGGGTGCAAGAACTTGTTTAACTCAGTCTGTTGATAGAAGAAGGCTATTGTAACCTGCATACCTGGCAATACATTGTAGTTAATAATATCCATCCCGTCAGGTGAATAAGGGCTATGGAAGGTCTTAACAAAGTCGTAATACACTATATCGGATTGCTTTTGATAAACGTCAAGCTGAAGGTTTAACAAGGCAGGTTGTACGGTAGTGGAACCTGTTAACTTTTTGTCGGTGAACTGCATCAGCTGGGCCAACTGGCTTGAAACGTCTGCACCAGGGTTTAATACACTAGCCGTTACCGTTGCGTTATAAATCAAAATAGGATTAGCCAATATGTTAGATAACATATCGGTATATTGTACGTTTTGACTATCAGCAATAGTAATTTTATCGTTTAGGTTCTGTCCTGTAGATTGTAAATAATCAAAGGGTGCAGAAGGGTTAAACAATTCTGTGGTGAAGGAAACAAGTCCTGAGTTATTAATAACTAGTATTAACTTATCCAACTCTTTACCATCGTGGTGTCCAATGTTATAAGTAGAGTCAGGTGATTTAGTCCTAGTAATCTTAAAGTCATCGGATTTAACCGTAACAGGAACGCCTCTAGGTACAACAATATCGCTTGGGTTACGGCTTACTATCTTTGAGTCAGGGTCAGCCGTAATGCTACCATCTGAGCCATACCAAAGTTGTTTTTTATCCTTCTTGCGTAGTAATTTATCCGGGTTAGCGGTGAATTGGGTAGTTTCCTCAACAAAGTTATCGTGCTTATCTGAGCCACTAAACAACGACTGCCTTAAAGCTGCATAATCAACTCTGTTTTTGGGTGCTCTACCGAAAAGTGCCATATATGAATAATTTTAATCATGGTAAATTTACGAAACTTTGGCGTACTCATTGGCCTCAAACTTATCAATATACTCATTAATCTTGCGTATGCGCTTCATGTTTTCCTCGCTCTGTGCGTTGAGGAATACCTTGGAGAAAACGCAGATAGCATCAATCTTTGAGAATCCTAGCCCTAGGTAGATATATAGTGCATTAATATCGGCTCCTACCTCGTTACCTATCTCTAGGTTCATCTTAGGGTTACGGTATTTATGGCTGTATTCGTGCAACATGATTATTACACGCATAGGGATGGTGTACTTATCGAACTTAGCCTTAGAAACGTCAATCTTACCTGTGCTATGGCCAATACGAGCAGGGGTGCCCATCGGGCTACCACTCTTATCTCTAATAACGTCATAGTAGGCAATAGAAAACTCTCCTTTTTGCTTAATCTTAGGGCTTGGTCCAGCTTCAGTAAAGCCAGATAGTTGACAAAATGGAATACATACGTCAAGGAAATTAGACGTTTGCTCATCCATCCAGATGCCGTACTTACGGAGCTTACGTTCAGTCAGCTCAACGGTATAGTCTCTGTCAGCAGGATTCTCAGAATTAACGCATCCAACAAACAGTTGCTTAGGGGTAACAGGAAAACTAAAGAAGATGGTACGTTCACCATTAACCTCAATCTCTCTATCAGCATACTTGCTGTTAGACTTACCATAGTCCTCAGCCCATATCCTAAACCTTTTCTTACCATTAGTTTTAATGGTAATATCTAAGCAAAAATTCCTGTTACCGGATTCGTAAACCTGTTTCCAAGCCATCTTAAACTATTTTTTGTGTTTAACGAAATACCAAATGCCGCCTCCAACTACTCCGAATGCTAAGATGCCTAAAATAATTTTAGTGCCTGTGCTCATGCCTTTCTTAGGAGCCTCTGCAGCCTTACCAGCCTCAGGCTTCTGTGTGTTGGTGCCTGCTGGTGCAGCGGCAGAATCTTTCTTTCCTTGTACAATAGCGTTACTTACAGATGTTCCAAGTGCTGTAGCTGAGGCAGCTAAAGGTGTAACATCCTTAATGACGTTGTTAAGGCTTCCTAACCACCCTCCAGTAGAGGTTGAGTCAGCAGGTGTGGCAGGGGCAGCAGGTGTTATGCCATCTGTTCCGGTAACCTGAGCGTATTGCTCCCCTTTTATTCGTTCCAACTTACCCTTTTTGGTTATGTACTTCTTGTGGTTGTATATAATAGGGCTTTGGGTAGATTTTATTGTTAACATGGTGTCTTTTTTTATGTTTACTTTTTCTTGTGTTTAATGAATAAGGTAATACCTGTGCCTACAATAACTAATGTAACAACTCCTAAAATAACCTTAGTCATGGTGTCCATGCCCTTAATCTCTTTTGCAACCGTATGAGCCTCGTTCTTTGCAGATTGTGGGGCAGCAGTAGTTGCGTTAGGCTTTCCAGCAGGTGCGCTCGCAGGCGCAGGCGTAGGTGCGCTAACTGGCTTAGGTGCAACAGCCGTAGGATTAGCTACTGCATATTTGCTACCAACAGCATCCCATGCTGCGCTAGTCATAGGACCCCAAACGCCATCAACAGTTAGCTTAGGTGTCCAGGTCTGAGTATTAGCCCACGTCTGAAACTTGGTTACGTCATCTAAGCCAGTTGCGTTATTGGCAGCCATATATTGACTTGCTAGTGTGTTCCATGCTAATGTAGTCATCGGACCATTAATGCCATCAACGACTAACTTTAAAGGCCATGTTTGGGTATTAGCCCACGTCTGGAACTTACTAATATCGTCTGAGCTTGAAGAACCATCTAACAATGAATATTCATCCTCTGTAAACTGAGGTTTGTTATTGATGTATATAGGCAACCTAGTGTTTACCTTTACTCCATTTCCTATCTTAACCTTCATAGCCTAGTTTTTAGTTAAATTCAACGTCAACAACTCCCCTTTTAGAGTTACTATCAGCAATCTCGGCCGTAGCCATGCTGAAGCTCTCAGATAGTTTAGAGTATTTTGTGTTTGGCACGTCATCCCCTAAAGAATACATGCCGTTTTCTTCGCCTAGTCCTTCAGCAACTTGTTTCTCATCATCCTGCCCTTGGGCCAATGAATAATCATCGCCTGAACCTTTACCAGTTCCATCGAAGGAAGATTTAATAACAGGAGACTTACGGTTCAAATAATAACCGCAACCAACAATAATTGCTATTGAGGCTATGGTGAAAATTTGTGGTTTAGTTAGCTTAATCATAGGTCAATTTTTTATGTGTTAAATTTACCGATTTTATTCTGAATTTTTGTGCCTGTACACTAGATAAGCTCCTAGGGCTGCTCCTCCTAAGGCTGCATATAAAGGAGCGTATTTGTCAGTAGTTTGAACCCAGTTCTTTTTCTCAGCAAGGTACATAGCGCCTGCGCCTAATAACGAACCTATTACAATAGCATCTAGGTAGGCTACCTTAGGATTCTTAGATATACTAATCTTAGACTCCATCTCAAAGGCTTTGTCATCTTCCTTAGTCTCCTTTTTGCCATCCGCACCGCTCAACTCTTGCAAGTCCTTAGCAACTAACTCCTTTACTACATGCAAAGGAATAGGGAAATTACCTTCAATAAGTATTACAGCAGGTTTATTATCAACATGCTTCATCTCTCCGTTGACTGTGTCTCCCTTACGGAAAGTCCTATACTCAATCTTTTGAGGTGCATGTGGAATACCTGTTCCAACTACCCTAGGTGTTTTTAAGTCTGTGATAAAAACGTAAGTCTTTTTAGCCATCTCGCTTATGTGTATTAATTAAAATCAATAGTCTCTGGTCCTAGCTCTCCATCGAAAGCACTAATGCCTTTCTTTTTCAAATAGCTTGGTCCTTTGCGGTACTTTATGTAAGCTACAGCAAGTTGGTCAGGGTTATGGAATGATTGTTTCTTACCAGGGTTGGATTTCAACCATGCTTGGTACCTATTCCAGATTTCAGCTTTAGTTACTTTTGCCTTTGCCTTTGCCACGATATTAACCTTTCCTTTTTTTACGAACTAGATAAATTGTCAATCCGATAGCCGCAATACCTAATACTGAGCCTCCAATAATCAATGCTATCTTTAAGTTCTTAGATTTACTCTCAGCAGCCTTTGACTGAGCATCTTTGTCTGCATTATTAGCATCTAAAGCACCTTTAACAATAGCATCCTTTGCATCTTGCTTCTTTTGAAGAATATCGAAAATCTTACCATCATCTTTAGCCTGTTCGGCTTGTTTGTTTTGAAATGAAGCAACAGCATTAGTTATACCGCCTATGGCTGTTCCTATACCTGTCAAATCAAAGTTGCTTTTGGGCTCATCAGGGGTAAAATGTTCAACAATAACGTAATAAACGGCTTTAGCCATATTATCGTCATTGCCATCAAATCCATGTTCCGCAGGTATTCCTTGGTACTTACTCAAAAGTAAAGCAGAACCTAAAGCCAACTTAGTGTTTTTGTCGATATTGTCGATATATAGGTTGACTAACTCTAAAAGATTAGGGTTGTTAGGAACGGCTATATACGAGTCCTTTAACATCTTAACGAACTCAGGCTTATGGTAATAGATAATACTCCCCAAGGCCTTTGCAATCTCTGCATTGGCTGACTTGGGGTTATTATTCTTTAAGTGTGTAGCAATCCTATCTCTTAATGCCATTGTTTTATTTTTTTAGCTTGTTATAAGCAAAAACTAATACTAAAGCACCTACAGCAGTTAGGCTAACTACCTTCCAGTTGATAGAACTGTTTGGTTTGTCTCCTGAGCCATCAGCGTTAGAGTATAACTCAACAACTCTGTTAGTAGAACTTCCATTATTACCGGTTGGAGCCGTTTCGCTCACTACATTAACTACAGTAGTTTTAACCAGGTCTCCACCTACAGGAATCTCAGATGCAATAGGAGCAACTTGTGAACTTGAAGCTTTGCCTGAGTTGATTTTAGCCTGTTTAGCCTCTCTAGCAGCTCTATTAGCGTTAGCAATAGCCAACACGTTCTTTTGAGCCTGAGTAACCTCCAAAAGCCTATTAGCGCCCGGGGTCTCTTTAGGCGCCATCGAGCGTTTGTAAGTTTCTAAGATATTGGTAAGGTAGTTGAACTTCTCTTTAAGTGCATTAACCTTAGCCCTCAACTCAGGTACAGTACCTTCTTCCGACACTTGGCTCTCGCTAGTCACCCATTTAAGTTCCCACATAGCTTTAAGTAGGGCGCTTTTAACGATTCCTATCTCTGCTATAAGTTGAGATACCTTGATAGTAATAGGTATTTGAATACCAGCATCGGTTGTGTAAGTTTTATTCAGTTGTTCAGTGGTGAACCCTGAGAAATCCTCAGGTGCGTATGGTAGCTCGGGCATGTATTTACCTGTTCCATCAAACGAACTGTCATCTGGGTTAATATCAGAAGTATCGAAATCTTCATTGTCGTAATCGTAATTGTCACTACCGTCACCCATTCCTTGGTCTTGTGAGCCACCTCCTTGGTTAACGTAAATTGGTTGAGCAGGTGCTTGACCATAAGTCAAAGGTTGTTGGCCGTAACGTGGATATTGAGACGCAGTAGTGTCCAATAACCCTTCAGCTATTGAGTTAGCCTGATTAGTAGGAAGTCCAGTTAAATCATCAATAGATTGTACTGGTGCCTGAGCCGTAGGCGTAGTCGTTATTGGCAAACCTGTATTAGGGTCTATTGCTGGCGTTGTTGTAGCAGTAGGTGTGGTAGTTACCGGTAGTCCAGTATTAGGGTCTATTGCTGGCGTAGTTGTAGCAGCAGGTGTTGCAGCAGCCGCAGCCTGAAGTGAATTGGCTAAGGTCTGAGCGGTCTGAGCATCGGTTTCAGCTGTGTTAGCTGAATCCTGCGCAGCTTGAACATCATCGTTCAAAGTATTTATTTGATTCTGCAAGTCACCAATATCCTGATTTGTTTTCCAGTTAGTGTAATCTTGTGCAATATCTCCTGCTAATTTATTTATATCGTCTGCTAACTGAGAGTTCAATGCAGTTTTAGTTCCATTATTTGCTGCTATTGTAATATTATTCGCTGCAATACGAGCTTGATGGTTATTTGACATTTTACCTCCAAGCCACCAAGGTAGTAGAACGCCAGGGTTTTGACCTAAATCAGCATTGTTCTGACCTAGTAAAGTATTTGCATCTTGTAATTGTTGTATTTGATTAGTTACACTTGTTACAGTTTGTTCATCAGCAATAGTTGCAGTGGATTTATTAATATCGCTATTAAAATCTGCAAATGTGGTATTCCCGTTTGCATCTTGAATTGTATTTGGAGTTGAAGAACTATCACTTAATGGAGAACCATCTGCGTTTGATGAATAACTAGCGCTTCCATCACTTGGAGTCGTTGTATATGTGCCATCTGCATTTTCAACAGTTGTACCATATTGATTACTTGTAGAGTCTCCAGCAGCATTAGAATATCCATCAAACCCAGATTTTATTCCTAATTTAGAAATATTTGACAGGTGGTTGGCTAATAAATACTTGTGGCTTGCTAAATCTTTTTTTATAGAAGTTACCTCAGATGTAGGGGTACTCTTTTTTAATGATTTTGCTCTTTTTAAAATATCTTTTGCTTTATTTAATAAAACAATAGAGGTTTGAAGGGCTGCTTTTTTTTGAGCTGCCAATGGGTCTACAGGAGATTGTATTTTAGAATTAGCAGGGGTTATATTAAAAGAACTATCTTTCCCCAGAATTTTATTTAATTGATTTGTCAAAGTTGCAATTTGGCTGCCCAAAGAAGATATTTGAGTAACTATTGCCTGTGAATTAGAAGGATTTGTTGTTAGTTTTGCTTCCAACACCTTAACCTGAGCAACGAGATTGTCTATTTTCCCTTTTAAAACATTTGTGTTGCTCGCTGTATTACCTCCCATATTTGTAATAGCCGAAGTAAGTGTGGCAGAAGCCGAAGGGTTCGTTACTCCTCCAGCAGCGTTTGATTTAAACTCTCCAAATGCTTTTTCAAAGGAAATTGGGTTACTGCCCATAACCTCAACGTCTTTAAGGCTATTTTTCTTTCCTAAATGGATTATTCTAGTTCCTTCTTCCATGTTTTCTCTTATTTTAATTTTTTATATGCGATATAACCTATTCCAACTAATGCTAGACCTACAACTACTTTTGTTGCGTTTAGTCCGGGTTTCTTTAAGTCATCCCCAGAAAAATTACTCTCTCCGTCAAACCTAGATGCAGGTATTGTTCCTGGTGCAGCAGGACCAGCCTGAGCAACAGAAATAACCTTAGGCGCAGCAGGGGAAGCAGGGGTTTGGGCTGAACCATATTGACTAGCTGCGTTAGACTTAGTAGGGCTCAACTGATTGCTAGGCGCTTTTAAAGCAGGTAGGGTAGGCTTGCCAAGTAGTGTCAATATTTGATTGGTAGTGTTCCTGGCTATTGTTGCTTGTTGAAATGCAGTAGCCTTAGCAGTAGCAGTAGCTTGTTTTGCTGAAGTTATACCTGCTTTAGCATTAGGAGATGTGGCAGATGGGGCATTGTTTTGAGCGGTCTTAGCATTTTGAGCCGCTGTCTGAGCGGCTGCGCTTGCTTGTTGAACCTGAGCCAACAATGTTTTTACTTGTGCAGCAACAGCAGGGTTAGTAACTGGTGTAGTAGTAGCAGATGCTACTGGTGTACTAGCCTTTGCGGCTTGTGCACTAGCTACCGGGTTGAACGTAGGTCTAGGTGCCTGAAATCCAGCTGCGTTAGACTTTGTTTCAATAAGTGGTGCAGTAACAGAAATGCAGTTATCATCCCCTGACTTTTCAGGCGTGTGCTTACCAAAAGCCTCTTCAAAAGTAACAGGCTTAGTAGCAATAGGTGCAGGAGCTCCGAACGCAAGTTCGTAATCCCCTTTAGCCGCCTTAGTCTCCATAGGCAATGCCAAGTTGACAACCTCTATTATTTCAACAATTTCTTGTTCCTTTGGTGGTCCAAGTTTAATAATTCTAGTTCCATCCATCATGGCCTGAAAAGTTTAAGATTTAACTAATTATTTTGAAGGTACAATAGTAACTTTGTCGTTCTTTTTGTCCATCCAATAAGCAGCTCCGTAACCTACAACAGCTCCACCGATAACCCATGCAGTAGCTTTTGCTTTGTCTAGTTTTTTGTAACGAGCATACATGAAGCCAACAGCGGCACCAGCGATAGCTCCGATAAATTCTTGACGATTTGATTTCTCAACTGGTTTGAAGTTTACAGTTGTTGGGGTTTGTGCTGCGTCAGCGTTGTGATGTTTTTCCATTTGTTTGATTTTTTTTATGAATAAAAATTTATTGTCGTTAGTCTTGAAAATCTTGTACTGAAAAGGCTCTCCCCTTCTCATCCCTTCAACTATTACTGGCTCCCCTTCTAGTTCTGTCCCTTCTTTAATCACCTCTCCGGTCTTACTGAAGTTCTTATGCCCTTGGTTAGGTGCCAATACCTCTGCATCTTCAAATACAATTACTTTCATATCTTTAGTTTTTGTGTTTTTTCAATTTTAAAATAACTATTCCAGCTATCAACGATACCAAAACTACACTCGTTCCTACTATGATAGGTACGGCTAGGCTCTTCTTAGGGGCCTCAGCAGGTGTTGTATCTTCGCTAGACTTAGATTTCTTACCGGTAGCTAGGCTATACATATCGTCAAATGACTGTGGCATGAAATGGCTGTAGTTCTTACATCCATCGCATCCTGAGATAGCCTCTTTCTTTGCTCCGCAACTACCTTTGCAACCATCGCATCCTGAAGTTTCCTCTAGGCCTGTATGGTCGTTATATTCGTAAGTCCTTGTTCCGTTCTTTGAAATATGCTTAAGTATAAACTCAGCATGTGGGTGAATCTTAGCAATCTTCTTCTTTAACTCTTCTTGCTTTTCCTTTGAAGCTCCGTTATATAAATCGGTTAGCTTTTCCTCTAAATCATTATGACCCTTTGCTTTGGGCCATCCGTACTCTTGTAATAACATTGCCCCCTTCTTCCAGGAGTCATCATCATGGGCAATTAAAGTAATTACTGATATATCCTTTTGGTCTTTGTGCAATGCTTCTTTTTCCATGTTGATTTGTTTTTAGTGAAAAGCCCTAACCCTTTTGGGGCTAGGGCTTATTCAGTTGGATTTCTCCAGGTAAGAAGAATTAACCTTTGGTAATTCCTTTTACTGAGCTGTCTGTTTGGATGATAACCGGAGCTACGTTTTTACCGCTCAAGCGTGGAGCACGAGCGTTATTTTCGTAATGGCCACCATTCAACTTAGCTTTACCAGACAATACAGCAACAGGGAACATGCTGATAGTCAAAGTAGCGCCAGCTAACAATGGGAAAGTCACGAAGGTGTTACCATCAACAGTTACCACTTTAGACACGTCTAAAATGTCAGATTGTTGTTGGTACGCATCACGCATGATAGACAAGTTCAACGGAGTTGAATATTGTTTACCGTTAGCGTCAACGTGGTTAATGGTTAATGTTTGTTGCAACTGTGATGGGATTGAACATTGGAATCTCCATTTTCCGATTTTGAAGAATTTGTTGTTCGATTGCGCAATCATACGACCGTAACCAGCTTGTGTGCCAGTTTGCAAGTTGGTGATTACTACAGAAGCAGGGTTACCGTAGTTAGCGGCACCAAAATAATCGTTATATCCGAAGATGATAGCGGTTACGTTAGCTGCTGTGTTGGTATTAGCGTAGCTAATAACATAAGGGTCAGACAAAGCTACATTAGAGCCTGCTGCGTTACTTTGGGTATCTCCATCGAAGAAAGAAAGGTCATCATTGTCGAAATAAGACATGTTTCCTTCATCGTAAGAATCAAAGCCTGACATTTTTTCGGTTCCAGCGATGTAACCGAATAATTCTTTTTCGTGCTTGTTCATTTTGGTTCTTTTTTGAAAGTTTTTAACTGTTTTTTTAATTGTCTCACCTCATTGCCTCGATTAACAACACACTACATAAGTAGGTATGCTTACCTCTGCCGTTGCCTGGTCAAATTACTAGCCTACATAAGTCACCATAAGATGAATTGTAAGTTTTCTGTTTGCTCAGAAAAGGAAGTTGAAATGTGGTCTCCCTTTTTATGTATTAGCTATCCTTGTGGATTAAGCTTTCTTTACAAGTTTTGGAGCGATAACAGTTTGGTGAACTGCTAAAGCCAACAAAGCTGAAACGAAAACAATAGCTCCGGTTTTCAAATGTTCTTTAGTCATTTTTTTTAGATTTTAGGTTTATCAAATTTAGGTAACAATTGTACACTTAACCTTTTATCCTATTGTACCATAAAGCAAAATGCCTAAGTAATTGATTATTAGTCAACCACTTAGGCATTACAATAAACGTACAACTATATAACTACCTGGTGATGTTGATAGATAGCGTTCCGAACTCTTTTAGCTGGTTCTTTAGGTCTAGCACCTTCTGTACCTTGGTAGGGGATATGTTAAATACTATCTCCTTCTGGGTTACATGAGGCTCATTTCCTCCTAATATCTCTGCCACTCTCTCAGCCAATACGGTTATGTTCTTAAACCGGGTGATGTTAATTACTACTTTAAACATTGGATTGGGTTTAATTGTTTACTTAATCTGTTTTCCTTCTACGTTCCTTTTAATACGGTCTGCTGTCCTTTTGTTTAACCATAATAAAGATTCCTCTAACTTGGTAATAACAATAGCGTTTTCTCTGCAAGGGAATTTACCTTGTAGGTAGTTCATCCTGTCAATCAGCATTTCTAAAACTTCCTCGTTAGTAGTTCCATCGGCTACAGTTTTTAATTCAGGATGGGCTGGTGCGATTGGTTCTTTTTGAATAAACTGGATAGTCTGTCCTTTTTGTTCTTTGTTTTCAAAATTGCCCAATTCGTAATTGTGGCCTTCTACGTTTACTTTCATTTGTTTAATTTATTATGGTTTGTGAAATTTAATGGTTTTTTCTCATCTATCATTTTTTGTTTGAAGGTTTCAATTCCTCCCACTATCTCAAATAGATAAGGAAAATAATCGTCAGAGTTTGTCTTTAATGTTCCACTTATCTTACCTTGTCCGTAAAACTTGATGTTAACCTCAGCAATCTGGTCATGGTTTTCATAAGGGTTTCCTGGGACAACCTTTTTTTCAGGCTTTGCCTTCTTGGTGTTTTTTTTAGCTGTTTTCTTCATTTTTTTGGTTTTTTGGTTTATTTATTACACTTTTTAAGATGGTTAAATATTATAGAATCTTGTGATATTACTTTTGCCTCATAGAACTTTAATCTTTTAGCAATAGAATCTGCATACTCCATAGGAACATAATTTTGCTGCCTGTTTCTTGCAGATTTTATTCCATTTAACGTTTTAATTAAAATTAAAATAAATGCTAAGCCGATTATTATAGTTGCTATAGAAATTAATCCATTGTCGTTATTCATATACTTATTTTTTAGTTACGTCTTTGATGAACTTATTAAAATTTCTTTTAATTGCCCTTACAGCCTGTTCTACTGAGTCAAACAATAAGTCGTTGCTATTGTTGTTTGGAAACTCGTAAATTACCATGAATTTACCATTATAGTAAAACTTGCCATTTTTATCGTAGCCTTCTTGATAGCCGTTCAACTTTTTAATATGGGCTATGGTGTATAATTCGAAAAGGTCAGTAAATGTTTGAGGGTTTACGTTACCGGAGCAAACAGTTCTGGACCATCTACCATGCTCATCGTTTTCTAATGTTTTAGAATACGTTTTAACCACTTTAAATTTAGGCATCCGCTTTTTTGTTTTTAAGTTTGTCAAAATTGTCAAGTATTGTTTTACACGACCTATTATCTTCATGTGAATAACCTTCATCATAAGCCTCACGCATTAACTCAAACACTTCATCCCTAGTGTAGGTTGGGTCTAATGGCTGGTAATTATCCTCTGTGCCTTCTTCTGAATTTACTGTGCATGTGCTACATAGCTTATGCCATTCGTTACCTTGCGAAACTTTGCAATTACTACAGTTCTTTTCCATCTTCTTTTTGCATTTTAATTTCGTCAAAATTGTCAAGTATTGGTTCTAAGCTATCAATTCTTGAACTTGCTGCATATTCCATCAACTCCAACACTTCATCCCTAGTGTAGGTAATTGGTTGGTCTTTTGGTTGCCATTTATCTCGTACAAAAGGAACATAACAACAACAAGGTTGGCTTCGTGGTAGTGTACCCCCAAATTTGCAAGTTTCACAAGTCTTATCCATTTCCGTTATTTTCTTATTGCGTTAAACCTATCAATTATCTGTTCATTTGTTATTCCATCTTTATTAAAGGCTATCTCGTATGCTTTTGCCAATTTAGCCTTATCCATCAGCTGTAAAACTTCATCGTGTGTATATGTTAGCTTGGGCGTTTCTCTAGGTTTGAATTTAGTAAAAGTGTTTTTCCATTTAGTTCTAACAGAAATAGTTACACATTCTAAACATGGTTCTTTGTGAGAATGTGTATTTACAAATCTGCAATTTTGACAAATCTTATCCATTTCCTTCTTTTTTTAGTCGTTCAATATACTCAGTTACCTCTTCAAATGATAGGTTGAGCCCTATTGCATCGGTCATAGCCTTTTTAAGCTCATCTGAGGTAAATAGCCTCTCGTAATTATTATTTATAGGCTCAGCAACCCAGCTGTTATTAACACAATATCTGCATTTTAAATTCCAAAATCTACTGTTATGGAAATACCTACATCCTTTACATTTTTCCATCTAATATATCTTGTTGTAGTTCTGCAATACATTTAATATCGTCTAATCTTGATAAATATTCAATATAAGCCACCTTGTATAACTTAGTGCTTTTAGAATAACCTTTTATAATTGTAACCAAGGCCTTCAAAGTTTTATCGTTCCTCATTATTTTCAATTCAGATTCCTTAAACATTGT
>Ga0214166_1000442_pt1 | contig 20952 bp, 21 predicted proteins | sample TroBogepilimnion_27_FD_153005 | JGI IMG/M metagenome (GOLD analysis project Ga0214166, IMG submission 153005) | Freshwater microbial communities from Trout Bog Lake, WI - Practice 18AUG2009 epilimnion v3 | ecosystem: Environmental > Aquatic > Freshwater > Lake > Epilimnion/Euphotic zone ...
CCAGGCGTTGGTGGTCGTTAATACAATTTAGAGAGGGCTTATGCCGCAATACGTTCAACTGCCCAATGGTCAGTACTTTCCTATGAAAGAGGGGGAAAACCCCTATGCGGCAATTGTTGAGGCACAGAAACTTTACCCTAGTATTTTTGGTATAGAAGAAAAGAAAGCCCCCGAGGGACCGCCTCCTGAATCTGGTTTTGTACCCGCTTTTAAAGCAAGCGCTTCCTCTTTAAAGTCTGGCTTAGCCGCGCTTGCCGGACGTACTGGGTTAATGGATGCGGCTCGTGCAGAACAGATCGCTAAAGAGGAAGAAGCGTACCAACAAAAAACATTTAAGCCTACTGAGAAAGGGTGGTTTGAAGCCCCCGGTACAAAGTTTGGTGAGCTTGTTGGTGGCTCGCTCCCTTACATGGCAGCACCTGCAGTTGCAGGTTTAGGTGCTTTAGCCATTCCCGAAGAACTTGCCGCAGCGCCTGTGATTGCGGGTGGTTCTGCCCTCCTTGACGCATTAGGCGTTGGTACGGTTGGTCAAGCCGCCGCAGGTGCGGGTGCTGGTTTGACATCTGCTACACAGTTTACAGGCACAAACTTAGCCCGTCAGATGCAAGAGGGCAAGACACTTGAGCAAACTAATTTAGGCGCTGCTGCCCTAGCCGCTATTCCTCAAGCCGCATTTGATGTGTTTGGTTTGAAAATGGTCCCAGGTGTTCGCAATATATTTGGCGAAGTTGGAGCAAAACTTACTGACGCAGAAGCCAGAGAAATTGCAACCCAGGGGTTGGCAAAAGTTGTTAAAGATTACGCACTTCAAACTGGAAAAGCAATGGGGGCTGAAGGCTTAACTGAAGCTGCGCAACAAGTGCTTGAGCGTTTGCAAGCAGGTTTGTCTATTACCGATGCCCAAGCGCGCCAAGAATATTTTGATAACTTTGTAGGCGGCGCTGCTTTAGCAGGTGCACTTGGTCCTGCAGGTAGGTATGTAGAGCGTGGGGCTGCTAGGTCACAAGCGGCTCAGGCTGATCGAAACGATCAGTTAAAAGCACAACAGGAACAGCAGTTACTTGCTGCTCAACAAAAGCAACAACAAGAGGCGTTTAAACAAACGCCTGAATACCTTACGGACTTAGCAAATCGTTGGACTGCATTTGATACGCAGTATAAAGACTTACTTGCAAAAACAAAAATTAAAGTCCCGTCAGGCGATCTTATTGCCGCTGCTAACAAAAAAGAAGCTCAAAACGCACTTAAAGAGTTAATGAGCGATCCAAATACGCAGGACTTAATTAACGAATACCGCCCATACGACGCACAAATTAAAGCGCAACAAGCCTTGGCTGCACAAAACCAAGCAACTGCAGAACAACAAGCTGAGTATGACAAGCGCATGCAACAACCCGGTGCGCAACAAGAACTGTTTGGCGCTGTTCCACTTCCCCCTGGTCAACAGCAATTTGATTTGTTTGGTAATCCAATTGAACAAAAAGAACCTGAAGAACGCGTTCCCGATGCGGCAACATATGTGGGCGCTCACTTACAAATTGCGCGTGAATTAGACCAAGCTAAACAACAAGCGGCTTTGTCAGAAAATGAAGACGAAGTTGCAAAACACGCACAGAACTACGCAACGTTAAAAGCAAAGCAAGAAGAACTAGAAAAGTTACGTCCAAAAGTAGAGGCACAACACGGCGCCTTACTGCCAAAAATTGAAGACTTTGATTTTGAAAAAGCTGACTTAGACCTCAAGAACGAGCGTACTAAGTTACAAAAAGCCAAAGACCTTGGAGACATGGACGGCATCATTAAGTCCTCCGCTAAGATTCAGGAACTTAAAAACAAAGCATCTTTGTTTAGCGATGAGAATCGTCGTGGAGCACATGAAGCAGAGCTTGCTAATCAAATTGCACAGGGCGCAGAAGAAGCACGTAATAGATTTACCCGCGTTGTTAAGCCTGTTGACGAAGAAATTGCCGCACTTAAAAATATGTCGGCAGACACACCTGTTGCAAATGCAATTAAACAAAAGAAACTTGATGACGCTCGTGCACTTAGAGATTTGTTTAATGGCGAGACACAAGACTGGCAAAAGCTCAAAGCCGATCCGTCTAGCATTCAATACCAACAAGATCGTTTAGATTTACAAGCACAGCTTAAAAAAGAAATTAAAGCGCATGAGAAAGCAGGTGAGACAGAAATTGCCGCTGCAAAACAAAAATCGCTTGATGATCTTAACCATCGTATTGAGATTGGTCAAAAGTACGGTAATGTTTCTAGAGAAGCAGAACCAAGCAACACACAGCTCATAGACAAAAATGTATCCGATTTATTAGATCGTTTACTACCAGGCGCTATTGGTGAGCAAGGAAAACAAGGAACAGTTGTATCCCCAGAAAAAGCTATTGCCGCTCGTACAGAACGAGAAAATAAGTTAAAAGAACTTAGAGAGCGCCAAGCAGAACTAAAAGCAATAATACCAAAGTTGCATGCAGAAATTGCACAAGGTTTACAGCGTCCCGCATACAACGACTTGGTAGAAGAATATAAAGCTAACGCTGAGCACATAGATCAGTTAGAGTCTTTTGAAACAAAAACCGCCCGGGTTGCTGGAGAGCGTGCCTTACCTATACAGGCAGCACAAGAACAACTGCAACGTATTAAGCAAAACCAAGAGATATTGGCGGAGTTGAATGAACAAATTCAAAAAGCCGGACGTCCAACTGACCCACAAAAGAAAGAAGCGCTTAAGCTGCTAGATCAACAACGCGACTATGTTAGAAGCGAAATTAAAGACGCAACTGACAAGTACAACCGTTTAGCAGAGTACGAACAAAAAACGGGTGAGAAAGAAGCCCCCGCACAACAAGACTTATTTGGTGCTTTTGAAGAAGCTAAGGCTGAGTACAACCCAATTAAGAAACAGTTAGACGCTGCTTATGCGCAACGCGATCAAATCAAAGCGGACTTAAACAGGCGTGGTCAGATTGCGAGCACACCCCAAATGCAGGCGTTGCTTGATGCGTATGCAAAAGAGCCTTCAGGTAAACTTGAACGCATATCAAAAGAAATTGAAAGACTTGAAGCCGAGCACGAGCGCTTGACTGGTAAGTTATCAGATCGCCACAGTGCTTTTGCAATTGAGCGTGAAGCTGAGAAGCAGCCAACTGTTAGAGGTCCAGAACAAAAACAACTACCTGGATTTGGTTTAAAACAGTACACAGAACTTAAAAAACCTGTTCCTGCAGAAGTAATGAACGAGGCTAAGACTAAGCTTGTTGAACTGCAAAGGCAAATGGAAGGTTTGCGTAAAGCTGCAGGTAATGTGCCAAACCCTCTCATGCAAGAGAAGCTGCAAAACCGCATCGACAAAGCCAAAGCCAAAGTTGAAGAACTTGAGCGCAAACAGCGTATGTTTGAAGCCCAAGAAGATGTGATTCGCGGTGCTTTCCCTGGTCAACGTGAAGGTGAAAAGTTGGCTGCAGGTGCTGGGTATGTGTCTGGCAAAGGCAATGTTCGTACAAGCCCAACAAAGAAAAGCAGTTGGGGTATTAAAAACGTTGTTCGTACTAAAGATGAGAAGCCCTCTGCTTTAGCTGAGGCTGCTGAAAAAACAAAACGTGCCCAAACCATTTTAGACAATGCTACTAAAGAAAAAGAATTAGCAGAAGAACAAAACCGCCCTGCAATTGCTGACGCTAAAAAACGTTTGACAGATTTAAATCTTGTTGTTCGTTCACTAGCTAAACAGCTTGAAGCCGACCACGCCATAACCCAGGACAGAAACGTTGCGGTTCTCAACGAGATTTATGCGCTGCAAGACTTCTTGCGTTTGTACGAACCTAATGCACCGCTTGACAATCCTGACTTAATCGTTGAGCGTTTTGAGCGTCCAATTGAACCGGAGGAGGTTAATCGTTTAGCATTACAGATGCAACAAAATGTATCCAATGCCGATAATATGGTGTTACCGCTTGAGTTGCAATTAGAAACATTTAAGCATGCTTACAATGATTTGCACAAGCAAGGTTATTCGCCTGACGTTTTACAAGGGCACATAGATGATTTAATGGCTGCCGCAGAAAAGGTAGAGAAAGCCCACCGTGCAGCTACTATTAGATATGCAATGGCGCGCCGCGATTGGTTGGCATTTCAGTACGCCTCATCCAAAAAACTACAAGCTACCTATGCTGAAGCTGTTAAGGCTAGAGATGATGAGCAGACTGCACAAAGTAGCGACCCTATTTTAAAAGAAGCAGCGGATAAGATTGGTAAAGCCAACGAAATCAAGGAAAAAGCAGAACAGTTGTTGCTTGAAAAAATCAACAAGCAAACGGAAGAAGAACGCAAGATCAGGGCTGATGCACGCTTAAAGCAAGAGGCGCTTGAGAAAGAAGTTAAGGAAGCAAAGAAAACCCGTGAAGGTGGTTTGTCTCCTGCACAAATGGCACGTGCCAGAGAAGGCGCTGGGTTAGAAGGAACCCGTGTTGAGACTAACACCAATACCAAGCTTGTAGATGTAGCACGTAACAATGCTAGAAAAATGCTTGGTATGGCACAGACTCAATTGCAAAAAGCCAGAGAAGAAGACAACGTAGATAGAGTCAGGCAGCTTGAGCGTGAAGTACAGCGCTATGAAAAAGCACTTGAGCAAGTACAGCCTCTTGGCGAGAGAACCAAAACGCCTATTACAGAAGAAAAGAAAGAGACTACAGAACAAAAGGCTGAACCAGGCAAGCGTTTAATCCCACGCAAAGAAGGTCCTGTTGTTCGCACCGCAGCTCGCGCTCCAAGCACAATGCTGTCTGGAACTAAAGAAAGCCGTGAGCCTATAGGTAAACGTAATCCACCCCAGCAGGCGGGTGTGATCCGGCTTCGTGCATCCGATATGGACCACGCAGCCGCAAACGCCATTTCACTTGCTACACTTAATAAAAAAATTAAGGCAACGAAAGACGAAGCTACTAAAGCTACGTATCAAGAAGCGTACGACGCTGCGACCAAGGGGATGACAAAAGCCCAAATAAACGAGCGCATAAAAGAAGGCGAGCGTTTACTAGAAAGCGGTCCAACACTAGCAGTTATTGCCGCTACAGAAAGATTTAAAGTTGCCAATGAGGAACTTAAAAAAGCAATTAGGGATTTAAAAGACGCTGAAAAAAGCGCTACTAAAGAATTTCCTAATGAAGCAGCTATTAAACTGGCTGAAGATGCCTACGAAGCAGCCGCTGATAAAAGGGATGCAGCCGAGGCTGCAATGAAACGTGCCGTAGAAAAGCATGAAGACAGTCTAAAAACTACAAAGGCATCCTCCACCGCTGTTCAAAAAGATACGGCTGCAGAAAAAGCTGAAGAAATGATTGATAAAGATTTGGGCGTTACTATAGCTCCCAAAGATTTTGGTGAGGACCTACCTGGTCGAATCATATCTGGCGATCTTGAGTTTCCAAATAAACGTGAAGACCTTGGCACACCGCTGTCAAACGACGCCCTTGGTAACTTGCTAGATGGCAACATTGGCAAAACACTTGACCACATTATTCAAGACAACCTTGGATTCTTAAGTGACAGAGCCAAAGAAATACGCGGTCTTGTGTACAACGCTAAAGTAAAGATTGTTCCTGAGATTTTGCACAAGGGTGAAAAAGTACCAGCACTTTATGACCCAAAGACTAACACGCTTTTCTTTACTCCTGCTGGGTTTACAAACGAAGATGTGGTTCACGAGGCAACACACGCTGCAACAATGCGTGTTCTTACAATGCCTGAAAAAGATTTAAAGCCGCATCAACTTAAAGCGCGTCGTGAACTAGCAGCCATGCTTAAAAAGCTGCAATCTGATTCTAAGTTTGAAGGTCAGTACGGCATGGAGAACCTAAAAGAGTTTGCGTCTGAAGTATTTTCTAACGCAAATTTAAGAGAGTTAATGGACAAGAAGCCTTGGTTTAGTGGCAACATGTTCATGCGGTTTATTAAGGCGGTCCTTAACTTTTTCTCACCCAAGCCATTATCTGAGGACATGCTTACAAGGGCAGAGAATTTAATCCGCGACACGTTCATGCAGTCTAGGGTAATAAACAACGAAGAAGCCGCTGCCTCTGGTCGTTCGTACAATTCTGCTTTGGTTGGTACTGACCCTGGTAAATGGGAGACTTTTAGAGGAAACTTTATGGGTCTTGGTGGGCGTGTACAGCTTGTGGATAAGTTGGCTGCAGCAGACGCTGCTATTGTTTCTGCAGAAAGTGCAGACAAACTGACCAGTCTTGAAGCGTTCCAAGCACAGTACTTTATGAGAATGGGAGACCAAGTGTCTTCCGCGGCGGGACAATTTATTTTGCATGGTCCGATGAAGGTTGTGTCAGAAAACACGCCTTATGGTAAAGAGTATCGTTACGAATCACAAAAAGGTGCCAACCTTGTAGATGTCAGCAATCATATTTCTGATTTGGCAAATGCGTTAAAGACCAGCGCAGAAGATGCGGAGCGCATGACAACCGTTTTAATTTCTGGTGAACGCGCAAACGCATTACAAAATGGTTGGTCAAGGCTTATGTCAAACGATCCTGCAAAAGTCAAAGCCGAGTACGATGCGGATATTAGAAAGATCAACGCCAATCCTAAAGCAAAGTCAGCATACGAAGCAGCTAAAAAAGCTTACAAAGAGTACAACGACGGGCAATTAGACTTTGCAGTTGACACAGGTTTCTTGAGTAAAGAAGAAGCAGAGCGTTTAAAGCGCACTCCCTACATACCGTTTTACCGTATAGAAAACGGCGTGGTTAAACTATTTACTGAACGCGAACACGCTATTGTTATTGGCAATATTAAAGACAATCCTGATTTGCAGCGCATGGTTGGGGACAACAAGCACATTCTTCCAATTCTTACCAGCGCTGTGCAAAACACATTCATGCTGACCCGCATGTCTTTAAGTAACAAAGCAACGCTTGAAACGGCTAATGCTTTACAAAAAGCAGGGTTTGTCAGCAAGATGGGTACAGGTATGGGACCTGCTTATAAAGATGCAGTTCACTACAAGCTCAAAGGTAAAAACGCATTTGCCGTTATCGACACCGATACGTTTGGAATTCCTGCACATTTAATTGTCAAGGGTATGGAAGGTATCAAAACAACAATACCTGCGTTTGTTCAGATGATGGGAATTCCGGCGCAGTATGTTAGGAAGTTTGTAACACGCAGTCCAGCTTACGCTGTGCGTCAACTTATTCGTGACCCGATCAATTCCTTTATTTTGTCTGGCACAGATGGCGTACCAATGGTAAGCGCTTTGAAACAATTAGCTAAGATGCAAACTGGCAGCAGCACTGCTGAGTCTGAATTAATGCGCGGTCTTGCTATTAGCAGCAATGTGTTTAGTGGGGATGAGAAAGACATGACCAAGTTCCTGCAAGACATAACGACTGGCAGGAGTGGTTGGCAGAAATGGGTAGGTAAGCTTGACCGTTTAGCTTTGCAAGCTGACACGGCAACAAAAGCCACTATTTATGAAGATAGTTTGAAGAAAGGTTTGACCAAAGCCCAAGCCCAGTTTAGAGCGTTTGAGTCACAGAACTTGAGTCGTCGTGGTCTGTCTCCTAGTATGCAGATGCTAAACACATTGATACCTTTCTTTAATTCTCAGATTCAAGGGTTGGATGTACTATACAGATCGCTCACAGGTAAAATGCCGTTTGCTCAAGAAATGGATTTACGGCGCAAGATAGTAGCGCGTAGTGTCATGCTTATGGGTGTAAGTCTTGCCTACGCTACTATGATGCAAGACGATGATGATTATCGTAAAACCAAACCAGAGGAACGCTACGGTAACTTCTTTATCCACATTCCGTTTGTCAAAGACGCACTCAAGATACCAATTCCTTACGAGATTGGTTTGCTATTTAAAGCATTGCCTGAGATGATCATTGACTCTATGCACAAAGAGATGACGCCATACGAAGCAATTAAAGGTATGGCTAAACTGACATTCCAAAATGCAGTACCCAACTTGATTCCCGCTGCGGTTAAACCAGCGCTTGAAGCAGCTTACGGTGAAACCCTGCAAGGACCTATTGAAACAGATAGAGAAAAACGCATGGTTGCATCAGAGCGCTACCGCCCAGAGACAACCGAGCTTGCGCGTTTTATTGGAGGTATCACAGGCTTAGCAGGTATCTCTCCAATTATGCTTGAACATTTTGTTAGGGGCTATACAGGAAGTTTGGGAATTGCGGCAATGCACATGGTTGACCCATTGTTTGCGTCTGGAGCAGAAGGCGAAAAAGCAAGTACCCCAGCAAGCAAGATGCCGTTTATTGGTAGTATGTTCCAGTCCTCACAAGGACGGTATTTAATTGAACGTGCATACGAGCGTATGGACGATGTAGAGAAAGCACAGAACACATATAAAGATATGTTGAAGAAAGGTCAACGTGCTAATGCTGAATCATTTAGACAGAACTATGTCAACTTAGTCTCAGCAGGTTCAATGGCTGGAGCGTTCCGTAAGAACATGGGAGAAATGTACGCTCAAGAAAGAGTCATAAGAGCTAATCCTCGAATGACAGCAGAAGAAAAGGATGCGAAGCTAGAAGCACTCTTTGAAAGAGAAAACGCTTATGCTCGTAACTTTACCGAGCGGGTCGATAGAAGAATACACCAGTAAGACCGTCTTTAATACCTACGACGTGCTTGGCGTTGAGTATTCTATGTCGTAGTGCGGCTTGTAAGCCTTTTTCAATAACCGGCTTGGGATCGAGGCAGGGGATAAAAAACCCCTGCCCCCTATCTATTTTGTCCCAAGGAAACTTCACTCGTCTTCGCGCCTGCTGATCTTCATCACGCTTACACGCATTTGAGGACCAGAGGTCTTGGACATTAAGTCTTTTTTATTGATGTACGAAACTGCGTAAAGTTTCTCCATCTGACGTTTAAAGTCAGCGTAACCAAAACTCATGGATGAACAAAAGGATTTGAGCAGTCGCTCCTCAATATAAAAGTCCTTGCATCCTGCGGTCACACCATTCTCTACACGCCCCATCACATTGGACTTGGTTGTTGACTTGTCGATTATTGAGCCGTCGCCCATAGCAGCCGATAACCCACCTTTCTCGCCAAAGTTAACCACCACAAAGTGCCCCCAGTACTCGCGTATAAAACCGTTAAGCACATCCTCTGCATTTCTTTTACCGCCTTTGATATTAGAACGCATGTAATCAATTCTGCGTTTGTAAGCGTTAATGATCTCTGCCAAAGGAAAGTCAACGATGTTTGCGTACTGAGAACCCATGAGTAGCCCGGCTGATACACAAGCGCCTATACCCGCCATCCAAAACCGCTCATCATTACTTGCACCAAATTCGACATACATATTAGATACGCTGTCTCGTGTTAGTGTTTTAGCAAGTTCTATATTGTCAACCATGTATTGTGCAAGCATGTCTCCTGCAATAGCAAAGTTGCTTGCTAAAGATTTAATGATCTCGATCTCGTCCGGCTCCCAAGCCAATTCCTCATCCATCACAAACTCGATTAGTCTACGCAGTTCCCCTTCTGCTGCATGCTTCCTGTCTCCAGTCAATATGTCAACGATGTGGGTATTGGAAGACATAATCGCAACCGTCATCCATGTGGACAAGTTCACGCGCTCCTTGTTAGAGCCGGACTCCATACGCTCTTTACCACGACCCTCAGTCATATCCAGTAAGTGTGCAGGGAACCATTCAAAGTCGTTGCGGTTCTTAGATGTGATCTCGTCTGTGATCAAAGGGGTGTTGTTGAGAAGACCGAGTCTCTGTTGCATGGCGACAGGCGAGGTTCCTTTTCCGGTTCTGTAGTGCACAGGGTGACCCCAGATGGATGCCGCGCCCTCAAGCGCCAATGATTTTCCGGTTCCTGACTCAGTCGATCCGCAATGGTACGTAAGACCATAGATACCAGTAAAACGCATAAGAGGAGCACTAGCACCTGCGAGGATAATCGCCAAGTGATCATAAAGTTTCTTCCTTATTAAGAGGTTGATAAACTTACGCCAGTCTTCTAGCGCTCCCGTAGGCTGTGTATTAGCCACAATGTTTTCTAGTCCTGGCATAGGTACCGGGATAGGCTCGGCATTGGCAGAATAAATCTTACCTGCAAACACAAAGCTATTGTCCTTTTGCCAACCATAACTAGAAGGAACAGAGATCGGCGTTTTCTCATTACTCATTTTCTCCACACACGCTCTTACGTAGTCCGACAAATTCTTGTCGTTCCCCGAACCAAACGCACTCACAATGTTTTGTGCAGCCAAAGACTTCACAGTCTCGTCTTTACTAACCACTGCTTTTTGTGGAAAAGTCACAGTCTGCGGACCCGTAGGACGCATTGCCACCATGTGAACAATATGCTCTCCACCATTGTTAAGAATGTCAACAGGAAATAAGTCATACGCCAGTATGATGATTTGACGTTTTACTTTGTTTCCATTTGCATCCTCGTCTTCTTTCTCGATAAAGACACCACCGCGTTCACCATACGAATAGCCTCTAGGAGCCTCGGGTCTTTTGTACTTTTTTGTTGCAGCTTGACCATTGATCACCTCCTGTACTTCAATCATCTTTTCTTGTGTCGTGACGGCTGTGTCTCGACCAAGGGCTAAAGGGTTTGTGATCTTGCCCCAATGCAAACAACCAGGACAAATGCCAGGGTTCTCAGTATCAAACTTAGTACAAGGATACGGACCTTTAATCTCAGATAGCTTTTGGTGCATACGCTCATGTGCGTATGGGTGCATATCACTTAGCCACACCGCAGCCCTGTCGCCGTCATCACACTTTTGAGCAATACTAAGAAGCCCTCTCCACAGCGGTTCCATGCCATCATCACTAGCGTTGTTAACGTAGTGTTCAAGCTGGCTACATCCACTACCTGCTGCGGTGATCTTGATGATCTTGCCAAACTTGGTTACGCTATTGGCAAAGAGTTGTACAGTAGCCTGTCCAACTGGTGCCGTGCCTGGTAACGCCAAGGCATGCCCTGACTTTGATTTAGCAACCGGGGATGCGTATGTTGTGCCATTGGTTTCAATAACGGCTCGAATGTCGTCCAAGTTAAAGATGTCGCCTTCATTTTTAAATTTGACCTCTGTGACTTCTCTTACTTTCTTATCGCTCTTGATACCATTATTAACAGTGTTTGGAACGCGCAGTACCCGAGATGGGTCAGCCGTAACAGTCATGTCAATACCTAGCTTCCACTTAGCGCACATTCTTTTGAAACCTTCAGCAACTGGCTTCCATTCTTGTACGGAAACAGTTTCTGTAAGAGGCCAATAAGCGTGTACACCACCGCCAGAGGCAACAAACCAAGGACTGCCTAAAGCTGCAAGTCCTGAGTCCTCAGTAAATTTAACAATCGCTTTAACCGCTTCTTGTGGAGAGGCGTAGGCTTTTGGTTTAATTTGCTTTGTCTCAGGGTCTGGCAAATCCTTGGGATGGTTGCAGTCCACATCTATTGCAATACATTTAATGTTTTGAACATTAGCTTTTGTGCGATTGTTGTTTTCGCCAAATGTACCAAGCGCAAAAAAGATGTCGTACTTGTTACTATTCCATGTGTTTAATTTTGTTTGTGCATCTTGTAGTTCCTCTACATAAAGGTGTTCTTTCTTAGTCAGCTCCGCCACGCAGTAACGTCCGTTACCCGGAGGTGGCAAAACCGCCGCCATGAAGTCAAGCGGTTCCATAAAATTACCTCGGGTTAATTAAAACAATGCGTGCTGTTTTGAGTCGGACTTGTAGTCTGTGTAGGGGTCTTGTGGGTCAGCCACAGTTAATCTACGCAAAACTTCTTTCTGCCAAGCGATTGGCATACCCTCGGGCTTATCTAACCACATAGCTGCGTACTTAATCAGTTCTTGGTTACTGAGGGATCTAGGTTGTATTCCTTGCATATTTTTCTCCATGCTTCGTCAGCCGTCTTTGACGTTGACATTATTTTTGTTAAAAGTTCTACCCTGTTTTGGTACGCCACAAATACGTCCTTACCTTCAAACCAGTTATACACAGTTTGTCGAGTAACTCCAAGCGCGTAAGCAATCTTGGTAACAGGGAAGTCAAGATGAATAGCCCAACGCCCTAGCGTATTGCCAGGACCACGCGGAGCGTGGGCTACGAGATTTGCTATTTTGTCTGAGTATGGCATTGTATTGATGGGGGGCTAGTGCCCCCCTGTTTAATTACTCATCATCCCAGTCGGATACGATGTCAGCGAGTTTGCTTTTCTTCACAGGAACTGCGGAGGGTTTAACTGCTTCTTTGCGTACCTCGGGTTCGTCTGTTTCAACCTCAACTGCCTTGGCTTTCTTGGGCTTTGGCGCTTCAGCTTCTTCAGGCTCCACAACGGGGGGCTTACCTGCAATCGCTAATGGTTTAGCTTTAACACCATCGGTTTGAGCAACCGTCATGTTGACTGCGTTTGATGCTTCTCTGGACTCGCCTTGCTCTCTAGTGATCTCGTATTCCTCAGCGGTTAGCCAACGAACAGGAGAGAAAAGGAGCTTGGGACTCTCGGACTTCATATCAAACTTCATGCGAGTCACAATCTTCTCGACATCCACAGGTGGGGATGCCAGTGCCAAGTGACGTACAAAGGCTTGCAAGGGGCGCTTGTCGCCGTCTTCCTTACCAAAGATGGATGTAGCAGGTAGAGTCAACTGGAGAATGTCTCCACTTGGGTTGTTCTCTAGTACAACGGCTAGGCGTTGTTGATAGCGACACGCCCGGCTATTACCCTGACCTGACCCGGCAACGTTGTTCTTGCAACTCATACATGTCTCAGCTTGTTTGTTCTGAGCGTTTGCATCAGGCAATTCACCATCGTTAGACCAGCAGTCTGGACCAGTTACATTCTCAGCATCGTACTTGGCAGCGTAGAACACTCGGCTCACTTTAGGGGCAGCTTTGACGATGATGACATCGAGGTGACGGTCTTCAATAGAAGCCATCTCCTTACCACCGGAGACCAAGCGGAACACACCGCCTTTGATTGAAATACGTTTAGTTGTGCTACCGAGCGCTCCGCCGATGAGGGCTTTTGCGGTGTCAGATAGTTCACCATTTTGTGCGAATGCGGGTACTTGCGAAGCGTTAAAGGTCGTTATGTTTGACATAGTTCGTTACTTTCATTTAGATTTTAAAACACGAATCTCAAACTCTGACATAGAGTTCAAGCCTGGAGGTACGAGTCCTGGGTTCTCGTCGATGAATTTAGCCATGTTTGCCTGTGCGATACGTTTCTCTAGTAAGTCCACAACATCATGCTCAACGATGAATCGTTTGAATGAGTCCCAGTCTTGTGTTGAGTAACGAGTCTTGGTTGTAAGGCTTACAGTACCAAACTCAGTCTTTACAGATGTGACGCCTTGGGCGCGCATCTGATCTTTCATACCAACTTTAACTTCCTCAAGTTGCGCTTTGAGCACTTCAACTTCAGTATCGTACGCTTTGGTAAGGTCGTCGATTTTAGCCCTCATCTTGCGGTAGATTCGGGTTAATTGATCAAACGGTATCACTTCTATCTCTGTTTCCATTAACTTCTCCTGTAGTTTTTGTTTGTCAAGGATTAGACATTGTACATAGTTTTTAATCTTTTACAACTCCTTTCATATTTATTTCATTCTCAAACATTTGGGTAATAAGTAAGTTATCACTCACTTTAGATTCCAAGGCGTTAAACATCTTTTTCTCGATGGGGCTACCTTGGATATGTATCACCGTCACCTTGTCCGAATCCTGCCCCTTGCGGTCGGCTCTGGCAATGGCTTGGGTGTATTGTTCCACGCTCATAAGCGGTCCATAAAACACTACGGTGTCGGCTCTTGTCAGCGTGATACCGTGTGCAGTTGCTTGAGGCTGCATGACTAAGACCCTAGGGTTTTCCTCATTCTGGAATCTCCTAATAATATCCGAGCGTTTGGTGGGCGTTACTTCACCATTGATGTACTCGGCAGTTATGTTGCATTTGAGCAGGTGGTTGTGTATGGTGGAGATAGCGCTCTTAAAGAGGGCAAAAATAATAACCTTGCGGTCTGTCTCCTCCAGTATTTCCTCAATGACGCTGAGTCTTGGGCTTGCATCAAACTCCACGATCTCTTTGTCATCGGTGTACGCCGCGCCACAAGACACTTGAAGTAGCTTGCTCACCATAGCTGCAGCGTTGACTGCGCTGATGGTCTCGCCCGATGCTTGCACAAGCATGCGGTCTTTGAGCATGTTGTAATACTTGGCTTGTTGCGGAGTCAGTGGTACTTCCCGGGTCGTTGTCAGCACAGGAGGCAGATCAAGACACTGCGCTTTAGTAAAGCGTATTGCGGGTTGTAGTGCGTTGTGCACAAGCTCCTTAGCATCTGCTTTGGGCGCCCACTTGTACATTGTGATTTTGTTCATCACTCTGTCTCTCCATCCTGTGAAGAACATAGGTACGCCTTCGGGATTGACTAGCTTTGCTAGACCGTACGCATCGACAGGGGATTGTGATGCAGGCGTTCCTGTCATCATCCACAGGTGGGTATTGGGTTTGATGATAGACTTTAAAGACTTCCATCTCTTTGTGCTAACCGTTTTGTATGCGTTAGCCTCGTCAACAATCACGAGGTCAAATTTACCGTTGCTATTGATCTCATCGGCAATGAGATTCAACCCGTCATAGTTCGTAATTACAAACTCATAGTCTTGTTGAATCATCTCTATACGGCGGGTAGCTTGCGCGTGGTGGGCGACTACGGCAGAACGATGAATGATACTGTTGTTCAAATCACTAAGCCATGCGGAGTGCATGATAGAGAGTGGACACAGAATTAAACAACGCCTTACATCTCCACGTTGCATCAAGTAGTCGGCTGCCCATAGTGCAGATAACGTCTTGCCAGTACCCGGCTCAGAAAATACAAAGGCTCGTTTGTATAGTGTTAAGAAGGATGCAGTCTCGATCTGGTGTGCCATTGGTTTGAAACGACCAGGCCATTTGTAACGCTTGACGATTGGTGAGGGCACATCTTTAACGCCTAGATTTTTAAGCACACGTGCTTCGTCTAAGCCCCAATAGACTGCGACCTCATAACCGTCTTCGTACTCTGCAAGAATCTTATGTTTAGGTATGATGTTGTACTTGGCTGGGTTTCGCGTACGAAAGACCAGCGCTTTGTCTTCAACTATTTGCATTTGCTTCTCTCTTTTATTTATTCTTACCGTACTGCTTACCGTGCTCATCTCTCCAACTTCTATTGACTTTCTCAGGTACTACGCGCAAGTTCTTCTTCACATTCTTACCGCCTGCGTCTAGCATCTTGATATGGTCAACTTCCTTGTTGTCTCCTTTCTTAACTTTCCCTGCCTTCATCTCTAGTGCTCTTGCTCGGTTACGTTCTTCACGTTTCTTAACTTGAGCCGGACTTGATTCGTACTTGGTGTTGTACGCTAACTTTTCTGGACTTGACTTTGGCATATAGCCTCCTTATCGTTTAGTGTTGAATTCGCATGTTGTAACTGGGCACCATCCACACAGTGGTGTTGGGCTTGGATTCCATACCCCTGTCTCGTGTGCTTGCTCGATACGGGCAACGCGTTGGCGGTACTGCCACCACTCGCCCTCTGCTTGGTCATAGGTCATACTGATCTTGACCATGTCGTCTTTTACTACAAAGAGTAGTGCTGAATTGATCTTGCGAATATGCGGATGGTGAGCAAACACCATGATCGACATGAGCTTGAGTTGCTCACGGTCTGGGTATTTGTTATTGCCTGTCTTATAGTCAACGACCCAAGCAGTTAAGTTGTCGTCATCAATAATAAGCAAGTCAGCAATACCACGCACCCACACATCTTTAGATTTCCAATCGCAGGGTCTTAAGTCGGCGGTCAACGCCATTTGCTGTTCGCACAGCTTGCGTCCTGGTTTTGCAATAAGCGCATCGAGTAGGTCTTGTGCGTAAGAAAACTGGGGAGGCAACGGGGTGCCGTCTTTGATGTAATCTTCCGCTGCTTTATGAAACTCTGTGCCATACCTTGTTGCTTCGTTCTCAACGAATGGAAACTTCTTAAGAACTTTGACCTCATGGTATCTTCTTGCACAACCTTCGTAGTCCTTGAGAGAACTATGTGACCACACTACGTTCGTCATTAAAACCTCGCTGATTGAATTGCCCTGCTAAGCCGTATTGCAAACTGCTCAACAAAGGCTTCTTTACTATTGAGTTTGTATTCACCCATGTCAACTAAGATTGCATGTACAAGTTCATGCCAAAATGTTTCTCGCATTTCAGCTTGCTTGTAGGGTTTGCCTATTGTGTTCTTGCGTTTGAGATTGATCAACGCTTTATCAAACACGACTTCGCCCATTGCATACTTGTCTTCCATTGCTTCTACAACTTCAACAGAGTACCACCTATCGCCTACTTTAATCTTTCTTGGAATGTTTTTGACTGTCATTCATATCCCTTATTTGTCTTTTTAGGTCGTAATTTTCTGTCATTACTTCTTGTAACATCTTGATGTGTTCCTTGTGTCTGTTCTCCATGACATTAATAAGGCTCTCAAGCTCTGTGCTCCACGAAGACATCTTCTGTCTTAATAGTGATCCGTGGTACCAGACATAGTTTTCTGTAATGCCTTCAATTATGATGTGATCTTTTATTTCAAACGGTTGCGTTTGTTCCATTTCTCGCTCCTTAGTTTTTAGCTTCACCGTAACGTCTATGCGCGCCACCATCTGCTGCCAGAGGTATGCCCGGCATATAGCTCGGCTCCATAGTCATTTGCTCCAAGACCCATGTCTTGGCTACATTGACCTCGTCATCTGGCACAACGCATATTAACTCATCGTGCACAGTTCCTACTACGGGATAACGTTTGTTAACTCGTAGCATTCCGTCCGTCATCACAATCCTTGCTAGGGCTTGCGTGACATTGTTGGTTACTTTACCAGGGTAAAGTTTGGTAGCTTCTGGTCCGTATACATACTGACTCCTACCTTTATCATCTTTAGTTCTGCGTAGATCGGGATACAGCAATTTCATGCCGTTTGATAATTCTATCTCACCCTTGCGAAATGTCAAACATTTGTACTTGTGCTCTTTACCACCGTACAAAGACGTCTCAATCAGCCCACCGCAGGTATCCCAAAATGATACGACTTGATACGCGGTGGCACGGTATATGTCAATGATCTTCTTGGCAGCCACGGCATGCACGGCAAGCTCTTGTAGGCTACAGGTGTGCGGTATATCCTCTAGCTTCTTAACGTTCTCATCCCAATCAAAAAACTTCTCGACCGCATCCGACGTAACGCCAAGCGCTTTCGCGAACTTCTTTTCATACCGTACGGGCGGCGCTCCAAGAAAGCCGGTGAGTAATTGCGACGCGAACGACGACCATCCGAGTCCATAACCACACCCGAGTAGTGCACTTTTCGCAGACTGCCGTAGGTCAGGATGTGTTTCTTTATTGAGTCCGGGTATGTTAAACATCTGCGCTCCGAACGCCGCATAAGGGTCGCCACCTCCTTTGAAGATGTCGAGCATATCTTGATAGTCAGCCAACCACGCCAGAACCCGTGGCTCAATCTGTGATAAATCTCCAACAACGAGTTGCGAACCTTCGGGAGCCATAATTGCTTTACGTAAGAACGACCCACGTTTGAGGTTTTGCATATTGATAGCGGAGCCTTTGGCTGCCGACCAACGTCCAGACTTCGCGCCATAGTACGAAAGCGGAACCGGAAGACTACCTCGCTGACTAATGTCCAAGAATCGCTGCGCTCGTGTACGCTCTGTGGTTGATTTAACCCGAAGACGCGCTTCACATAAAAGGGCAACGTCTTCACGTTCACCATTGAGTAGCGCTTGGAAAAGCGCGTCATTTTTAGCGAGTGCGAGTGTTTCTTTCCCGGTAGTTTTACTGACTTTTGTGGGCGGAACGACGCCAAGCGTTGTAAGAATGGCAGCAAACTGCGGATTCGACGCAAGCGCAGCCTCCTCAATGTTGAGAGTTTGTAGTAGTTCCTCACGTTTAATCCTTTCTTCTGAGAGTGCTTCGATGAGCATGGGTTGATCTAGTACAAGCACGGGGCGCGTGTACATCTTGAGCGTCATGTCGATGAGTCTGAGTTCCTTAGCAGGGTAGCCTTGAACCAACCGTTGGAAAATTTGCTCACATAGGTATACATCGTGTTTGCAATATTCTGCCAGTTCTCGCTCAATATTGATGTCACTAAGTCGTTCGAGTCCATTCGTTGAATGTACTGCCATTCCCTTGGCAGGGAGTCCAAAGTCTTCAGCCAACTTTGCAAGTGAGTTTCCAACTTCCACGCCTCGTAAAGCTCTTGCCATTGATAAGGTGTCGAAGATGAAACAGGGGTGGACATCGTAGACCCACTCGAGGATAGAGATGTCAAACTGGGCGTTATGGGCAAGAACGGCAGTCTGTGACCAGTCGTACGTAGATAGTATTCGTGGAAGTTCGTCTCCTCTGTACCATTGTGTAGGTCTATCACTTCCGTATTCGTGGATACAGGCTCCGAAAGCTGTGAATCGCGCATCTCTTATGTACTCCTCTGTGGTCATCTTACTTAGTGTGTAGTCCTTACTGTCCCACCTTGTCTCAAAGTCAATGGTCAGTATCGTCTTGTATGGGGCGCTCAATTAAACATCTCCTTGGGTGGTGCATCTCTCATATTAAGGTACTCAAAAAATTCTTTGGCTTTGTACATCATCTCAGACGCTTCCATCTCGTTGCAGTTAGCGGATGAGACATGCACAATTTGTGAGTCTGCTTCTTCAAAAATAATAACCGCACGACTTGCTTCTTTGCCGTAGCAGTGTAAGAGTCTAAACATTAGTTCTTGAAAGTGTTCAGACTCATCGGATGTCATATTTTTTACACGCGCTTCGACAAAGCGTGCTCGTTCATATTTGTCCATCTAATATCTCCTGTAATGTGTGTAAGTTATCTTCATTAATGATGTGTGCTTCCCCACCTGCGTTTGTTATATCTTGTAGATGTTTAAGTTGCAACGCCGTTGGCTTGCCTCCCTTAGCTTTAGCCTCGATGCCAATGAAGCGTCCTTTGTGACAGACTAGAAAGTCTGGCACGCCTGCATTACCAAATCCGCTACCAATCGGCATAGCGTAGTAGGCATTGTTGTTTTTAAGGATTGCTTTGATTTGCTTTTTAACTAAAGCTTCAGGAGTCATAGCCATTAGAAAGTTGCCTTCTCGTATTGTGTTGTGTCTACTTTTTTGCGTTTGATTCTTTTAGGCTCGTTGTTAAGGAGCTTCGTGGGGAAAGGCCAAGTTGGATTTCTTCTGACCTTATCTGTCTGTTTAGGTAATTTCGTAGCCAATCGTGCCCTCCTAAATCGTAATACATTTCTTTCTGTGCATCGCTAAGGCGTATGCTTACTGTTATGCTTCCTGTGATTTCACTTTTGGATCTTGGCATCGTCCTTATCCTTGTGGTCGTGAGTTTCTGTTTCTTCTTTGTTAAAGAATATCTTCTTACAAACGGTGCACAACCAAGCAGGGCGAAAGATTTGATTCACCTCACCTGTGTGTACACCAAGAGGTCTGCCTTCATAGGTGTTGATCTTTTGGAACACTTGTCTTTTCCTCCATGCTGTCATTTTTTAACCTTGCTTTCATCATTGCGTCCGCTACTTCATAAGAAAACTGTGTAAGTTCATCCGTATCGTATCTAATGCCTGAATGTTCAGACAACATCCCGAGCATAGCCATCCCTGCAAACCAGTCTCTCAAGTCCATGCCTTGTTGACCACCAATAATCAAACCATCACCGTTTGTAATTATTCCGTTTGGAAATGCTTTCATTAACATCTCCCGTCCATGTCCACGGCTTTAGCTTTGTACTGACGTATTGCCTCAAGCTTAGCGTAAAACTTTTGAACGTGAACTAGCGCATCGCCGTAACGTCCGCTATCCACATCATCACAAATCACCTTTGCTTCTTCTATTGCGTTCTGATACAAGTTAAGCTCTGCGAGTGCATCGCCCAGTTGTAAATCTATTTCTCTTGTTTGATCATCCATTTGTTTACTCCTAAAAATTTTGTCAAAGTTTTCTGCAAACACATCCATGTTAACAGGTCGTTGTGTCGATCCTTTTCCTCCATCACTCATGCTTATCTCCTTGCATAGTTTGTGTTTTTTAGGTAGAACTTAGCGCAGCGCCCCTCTACGACTGTCAGGGTTTTGTCTTTACGCATGGTGTCTTCTACTTGGGTAACTTCTTGTTTGCAGTCTTCCTGTTTAATGTAGGGAGTTTCAACCGCAATCATTCCGCAGTTAATGCCTTTACAAAAGAAAACAATTGCTAAGTACATGGCATCAGTCATTCTTTTCCCCTTGCACGAATTAAATGGGCCAAGTCAATTCCATCAGGATATTCAGATTCATCACACAACTTTGCACATTCCTCACGTTCATCTTCAGCAATAGCATCAACAATAGTGCGTACCATACCCTCACTAAAGTGTTCCAAAAGTATTTGTACCGCTGTATCTTTAATCATTTCAACCCCCGGGCATATTAGGCATACAGTCAATCGGGTGTCTTGGCGCTGAATCTAGCGTTGTTGATCCGTCATACTGCGTTACCCAGATAACTCTTTTGTTTGTCCATACATAAGTTGCATTGCATTCAGGCGAACCATACCCCCCATAAAACGACCAATCATCCATCAGTGGTTTAGCTTCTTCAATCGACATGAGTTTGCCGTGGTGTTTTCGTTGTACCTTGCGGTTTGCTTTTTCTCCATATCCGCCCCATCCGTATTCACCAAACACAATACCCTCTACGACTTCACCGCTCTCCAAAAACTCCATCAATTCATCATATGCGTTTAATTTTTCTTCAGTCATCATAAACTCCTAATAAAAATATGACATAGCAAGATACTGCAAGTATCCACACCGA
>Ga0214166_1000445_pt1 | contig 20899 bp, 20 predicted proteins | sample TroBogepilimnion_27_FD_153005 | JGI IMG/M metagenome (GOLD analysis project Ga0214166, IMG submission 153005) | Freshwater microbial communities from Trout Bog Lake, WI - Practice 18AUG2009 epilimnion v3 | ecosystem: Environmental > Aquatic > Freshwater > Lake > Epilimnion/Euphotic zone ...
GTGGCGTAAACGGTAATTTTCCAGACAGCAGTATTGTTTCATATAAAATGAAAACATACATAGACAGTTTTCAAAGTTCTAATCCTATTATCTATCAAACATTGGTAAATATCAGTTATTCCCAAGATAATGTTTACGACACTTACTATCTAGCGTTTGGCAATAAAGTACCTACACAACAGCTAACAACTAATCCAGCCGATATATCTAATCTTCAACCAAACACAAGTTATACTTTATACGAATTCGCGTACGACCATACAAATACATTTGCGACACTAATAAGTTCCCTAATCAATATTACTACGCTTTCTACCAATTATCCTGTTACGATAAGTTATATTACAAACGAAGATGTTGACGGACAAACTGTTTATTCTATTGGTCTTAATTCTCAACCAATATATTCGTTATATGTAATAAAATTTCAAAACTCAAGAGTTACACACGATAATGTTACAATTTCTAGTGATACATTTAATGCTGTAATTGGTAGTTATCCAGACTATACATATCTTACAATATCAACACCTCTTGCTCTTGATACAAGTACAAGTGCTTCATACATTGTAACTGTAACTGCATCCGGTCCTAATGGTATTATTACGGTTTCAGATAGTTCATTTACATTATACACATAATACCAATTACACGGAATTTCCTTACTTAAAGAAAATGAGATTACTTGTCATTTTGGTTTATTTATTGAGTTTAGGAAACTCGCAAACATTGACTTCTACGAGTACGGGGACGATAACCCGTTCTCGCGGAATTTCTGCTTCGCCTACTGATACCGTTACACGGAGTCATGCTTTACCAACCGCAACATCAACTGGAACATCTACAGGAACAGCTACACGGAGTCGTGCCTTACCAACATCAACATCTACCGGGACTGGTACTCTTACTCGGACTAGAACTACTACTGGAACAGGAACGTATTCTGGAACTGCTACACGCTCAAGAGCCGCTGCTTCTGTAAGTTCTACAATAACACCAACAGATACCGCTACAAGATCAAGAGCTTTACCAACACCAACAGCTACTGGAACAGGGAGTCTTACAGCAACAAGGTCAAGAGCGGCACCTTCGGTTTCAGGAACAGGAACACCTACGGACACAAATACGGCAACAAGAAGTAGAGCAGGAGCTAGCATATCTGGGACTTCTACTGGCACCGGTAGTTCTACTATATCTAGAACTCTTACTGGAACAACGACTAGATCGCGAGCAGCCGCCTCTGGGACTTCAACTGCTACAGGAACTTCTACCGGAACGGCTACAAGATCAAGAGCCGCGGCTTCTGTAAGTTCTACAACTACAGGAACTGCTACGCGGAGCCGTACCTTACCTACTGCTACTGGAACATCTACTCGTTCGGTCGCTAATACTGCTTCTCCTACTGACACCGCTACTCGCACTCTTACTTCTACTGGATCTTCCACTGACACTCGCAGCAGGTCTGCCGTTTTTAGTGTTAGCTCTACTGGTACCGGTACTCGGTCAGCAATTGCTACTTCCTCAGGAACCGCAACAGGAACTCACCCTGCTTCTTTGTCTGGGACAAATACTGCCACTCTTACTCGAACACTTACGTCCTCTGGCACACCTACAGATACAAATACAGGAACTAGAACTGCCTCTATATCTTACACTTCAACTCGCACTGGCACCATAACTGGAACCCGAACCGCTTCTTTGAGTTCAGGAGCTTCTTCCAGCGGAACTTCTACTACATCCATCTCATTTACCGGCACAATAACTCCTTCGTACTCTGCGAGTCAAACTAAAAATTACGTTCCTTTAGCTGCTGCAGTAGTCCCAGATAATTACTCAGTTGTAGGTCCAGTTGTTGGAGCTGTCACAGGTATCGCAGTCATTGGATTGTTGATTGTTGGTGGTGTGTCATTCTACGTCATCGGTCGCCGAACTCCAAAGGCAATAATCTCTGAACCTACAACTATTTCCAATCCTTTCAATATCTCAAAAGAAAAACCAGATCAAGGAACCATGTATGTAGGCGATGAACCTGTTATTTTCAATCCTACGTCTGCAAGAAAAGAACGATCACTCACCATGCCCCAACCTACCATTGAAATGTTACGCATGTCCCAAAGATTCTCGTCTCGCGACTTACTTCCTGCTCCACCTGCTCCTCCGCCATTCATAATAAATAACAAAAATCGCGATACCACCAAGTTCACTTCAGGTCGTAATGTGTTTACACCACTACCTGTAAGAACCGATGAAAGTCAGCGTCCTTTAAGCATTCCTTCTATGGAGTACTTGCCTCCCCCACCGCCTCCTCCTTCAACTTAGATCTGATATCCTGCAATATCTTTCCCAACTTGTTCTGTCCTCGCCACTTTGATGGAGATTTGGCCTTGTCTGTTTCCATACTTGTACCCAATCCCCAATATGCGTCTCTCGCATCAGCGTATCCTAATGGTTTAGTATCCGTTTCAAGGAGCTTCTTACGAAGGTCTTGATGCTGGGTAAATTTAGCTCTTACGCCTTTTTCCATTACAATTTCCTTCTTCTTGTCCCATTCTTCACGATCAAATTCCAGTTTCTTGACATACGCCTTTGCTGCTTTGGCTGACTTAGCTTTCATGATCTTGTTGTAGTACTCATCATTCTTTGCTTCCAATGCTTCCATTGCACAGTAGTAATGTGTAACTGTAGGGTAAGTCACTCCACTAATTTCAATTGATTTCTTTGCGTCGTTACTTAACCATGAATATTCGCCTCCCGTTTCGTCTCCTACGTTGAACAATACCGGTTCAGGTTCAGGTTCTTTCTCGGATTTCTTCAGTTTGCGTTTTGATTTTTCTTCTTCCTTCTTCTCTTCAGGTATTGGTTCAGGCTCAGGTTCTTCCTTCTCTACTCTGGCTACTCTCTTGAACGAGAACGTGCGGTTCAGAAACGAGTATATTTGTTGGTCTGATTCTAACTTTATATTGTTCTGTTGCTGGTAAAGTTCAGAGAACATGTGTGTTTCTTCCAATACGTAGTTGTACTCTTTCAATATGTCTATAACTTTCTCGAACGGAACCAAGTATTCCGTTGCAGGTTTGTCAAAACTTTCAAGGTACACTCGCATTCCCAACCCGAATTCGTCAGTCCAAGTTTCCTTGTCTTCATACAACTTCGTGTACTCTCCAGCTACCTGCTTTTCGTTCCCGAACAACTGCGTCTTCTTCCCAAGCATTAAAGAGTATACTGCCTGGCCGTCCAAACACGTCCCGAAGAACCGTTCTTTTCCGTACTTGTGAAGATTCTTTGCGAAGTTTCTGAACGTTTCTTCTGATTCACATGCGTAATGAATTGCGAATTGACAACTTACCACATCAAATTCTTGTAACTCCTTGAACTGTTCCAAGTACTCTGTTGGTGCCGTTTCCGTTCCCAGAAGTATTGGCATGTACTTGTCTTTCTGTTCGAGCAAAGGGTAGAACGTGATATCGCCTTCAAGGAACAACGCAGGAGGAAAGTACATGTAAGGAAACTTCTTCTTGTCGTTCAAGTATCTGCTTGCCGCTCCTTGTTTTGGAGTTGTGATATTTGCCAACGAAAGGTCTATTCCCACGACCTTTGAAGGTTGTGTTCGCATCCATCTAGGCAAGTCCCCGCCTCGGCCCATAGCTAATTCAAGTAAACTCTTGCCTTTTTCTACATTCTTGCGATATAAGTCGTCTTTCACACGATTATGGAAAGTATATACATCTTTAAACACTCGGCTTGATCTTTTAAGATCGTCGCGATAGTAATCGTCTTCCAATAATTCTCCTACGTCCGCAGACATGAACGAAGTCAGCATTTCTTCAGTTACCGGAACATGGATGTTCGTCCAAATTTCTTCGGCTACAGACACATCGTTTCCAAACTGAGCTTGTTTTTTAACTCTGAATTCAAATGTCTTGTCGTGTCTCGTTCGCATCACGCTCCATTGCTTTGTTTCCACGTCATACACGCATTCAACTATCGTATTTGATTCTACTTTGTTGTTGTCAATGTCTACTGGAATACCTTTATCGTTCATTGGAACTGTGATTCTGTATGCGTCAGGATCACGAGGTAACGAAGGCTGGAAAACCGCAGGAATACGTGTATTTGTTTTCATCAATTTTTCAATACTTTCGTGCACTAGAGGAGGAACGTATTCTCCCGTCATAGTTTCGCGAGGGTACACTATATTGTTATCGTCCGAACTACGGCCTACATACAATTGTCCTGCTTTTGCCGGAACGTCTCTTACCGGATCATACCCGTCCTTTTCGTCCAATACAATCAAGAAATCTATACTGTTTTGGTCTGCCGGTTTCCATTTATAGACTTGCGTCCATGTATGGCCTTTACGGTAATCGCTCGGAGCTACTCCTGACTCACGCGGGGTAAACACCAATCCGTCTCTTTCGTATTCGTATTCTGTATTCAACACCGTTCGGATCGCTTCTTCCATACTTGGACCGTCTCCGGCCAGAAACTGTTTGGTTTCAATGCGTAAAGGAATCAAAGAAGGACTTGTAACGAAATCTGTTTTAATAGATTCTACAAACGCCTTTGCGACCCCCAATCTCGTATTCATATTCAAATCTTCGTCCGTCTTCATTAACGGCAAACTTTTGGTGTCCCTGCTCTTGAACCGGTATGCGTCAAATATACAGAACAAGTTCTTTTCCAAGATGTATTCTCCGTCCATAAAGTCTCCCTTATGTGAATCGTTCAGCGCAGTGATTCCCGTCCATATAACCGATCGCTTTGTCACCTTAAGTAATTTACGATCGCTTGCCACGTATAATCCTGCTCGTTCTCCGTCAGCTTTTACCGTTACAGTATACCCCTTGGAAATATTTTGCGGAATGTCTTGTCGTATATGACGTCTCATCATTGTGACCGGATTGAAGAATACGTTCCCCGATATATCAAATTCTTCTTGGTATCGTTGGATGTCCGAAACGGGTAATACAAACGCCGTTTGGTAATACGATTGCAAGATAAGCATGATGATCTTCACTAAATCTTCCACTACCAATTCCGAAGCTACTTCTGTGTCCTTCTTCAAGAACTCAATTTCTAATTCGTACTTTGGCTGCTGTTTCAGTAAAGTCTTCAAATTCATCTTCACGTTAGCTCCACGAGATTTCACCATAGAGAAATCTATGCGGAACAATTCACTTGAACTCGTGAACGATCTACGATGAATAAGTCTTACATGCGTCGTTGGATCGTTTGGATCACCTTCCCAATCATTGCGTAGTGGAGTTTCCGAACGTAACGTAATTTTTGATCTGGCTTCCGAAATATCAACCACGTCTCTGCGTTGATCCTTGTAATAAGGCTGTTTGCGCTCTACACTTAAAGGCACGCCACGAAAAGAGCTTGTGGAAATCAATTTTTGGATATTGGCAGGTTCCAACACGTTCACGCGAATGTTATCTGGATACGAAAACGTCATGGTTTGTGTCTCTGTTACAGGTCCAACTGAAAGTCCCTGTATGGTCTTCATCAATCTATCTGCAACATCTTTTGTTTGGATTTTGTCTGCTAGTAATTTACATTCTACTTCTGCTTTGTGGTCTTTCTTCGCAGTGGATATCAATCCACTGATCGAAGTAATCACTTCTTTCGTGATTATCTCCATTGTCTATTATATTTTAGCATGATTAAAACCAGTCCGTTTTTACTCTGCGATCATCTGTTCGTATGTTTTACGTGTTTTTAGATCTTCTTCCATTCTCTTTCTTTGATCCAAGCAAAAATTTACATACGTCTGAATATCGTTTAAACATTCGTCGTTCAGGACATTTGTTGATACCAATATACCTGTTTGCGTCTTTGTGTATTGCTCTGTGTGTCTCTTTATTATTTCAAATATTTGTTTATGTTCGTTCGCTTCCAACTTGTCAAGTTGTTCTTTAAGTAACTCCTTGGCAGTTCGTGAAAAAGAGTTCATTTACCTATTTAAGTGTTTTTCGTTTAAGTTATTCGGGTGGTGGAGGAAGAGTTGAGAACGTAACTTCTTCTCCTCCTCCCTTCTTCAACTTACGTTTCTTCTTTTCCGGTTCAGTTTGTGATACAATTGTAACCTTCTTTTCTCCTTCTACTTCGGGAACCACAACTTCTTCTTCTTTCTTTTCTTCTTTCACTTCCTCCTTTGGCTCTTCTGCTATACCCATCAATTTTCCCACCACAATGATCTCCGTGTCTTTCTGCTTGAACTGGCACCCCACAACTTCAAATTCTATATCTTCTCCCTCTTTGACCTCCGCATACTGCTCGTTCCCGATGTAAAGATCCCGAGGAATCAGTACCTTGATTGGGGGAGTTTCTGCGTGGATTCCGATATTGCTTCTGACTGTGACTCTTGCCTTCAAATGTTGACCTGGATGAGGGTAACATACGTCCGCTTGGAATCTCACGTTGTAGTCTGTTCGTCCCGTTCGGTAGTTCAGCTTTCCAATAGAGTAATCTACCAACGTAATGCTGTTGCGTTCAATGTACCCTTCCTTAGAACATCGGCCCTCAAAGTCCATTTTGAGTTGCGCCAAAATTGGAGCTTGCATGTTTTGTTGTAAGAACTTGGCATCTATATGAACGTCTCTAGACAACTCGCGACGTTCAAATAATGGATCCATTTTGTTGTTTATTCGCAAGGTTTGTTAGAATCGGTTTTTACTTTAGACTTTCTCTCACTTCCTTGTTTCCCTTTTCGTTCAATACCGCATACTCTTCAGGTGTGAGCCAGTAAATTCCCTGCTTCTTTGCCTTCACTGCCTCTCTTACTAAAAAGTGTAGCCATACACATCTATCTTTCTTTACTGTCGCTTCTGGAGGAAACCCTTCGCCGTCCAACCATTTCGTGAAATTATTCAGTGGCTCTTCGTGGTAAGATTCGCATGCCATTCCTCCAATTGTCTTGCTTCGGGATACCGGTTTGATTTCTTTTGATTTGTCGTCAAAGTTAAATATGAGTTTGCCGTTCTTCATTGATGCGAACACGCTTGACTTGTTTTGAATGAACTTTTCTCTCAATTTATCGCGCCATTCTTTATACGTATCAAGCTGTTCTCCTACCGGAACAATTGACTTAAAGGTTTCGTCGTATATCGTATTCAATCCTAGTATGTATATGTTTCCTGCTTTCAACGGTTCAGAATAAGGCTGGTCCCAGTTCGTTGTAGATAAATACTTGATCTTTTCTTTTTCTGAAAGAACGGCGTCCACAATATACCAATCTTGTAAATCCACACTGAACCGTTTTCTTATATATTCAGGCAACTGTTCTCGTTTTGATTCAAGTTTTGGAGTTTCCACTTCTTCTTGGTCGTAAACTTTGAATACCGGCACATCTATTTCCTTGGGTTCCTGCTTCTTCAAAATACGGTCTATCATCGTCTGGTCTTTTCCAGTAGCATACGCTACATAATCGCCCTTTGATTCCAAGTATCCGTCTTTCAATCTCAATGGCGTTTCTATTGCGTTCTGGATCAAGTAGAGAACCACGTCTGGACTGTAATTTCTCAATGAGGACTGCTTCACTAAATCGCTCAGTTTCCAAATTGGCTTCTTTGTGAACAACGTAATCAATTTATCAAATAATTCGTCTCTTACATCCAAAATAGCAGAAAGAGGTCTCACGTGCGTTCCGTCTTGGTCTGATTCTGTTAACTTACATTGGATTGTTGACATGCTGTCTGAAAACGTAGGCGCAAACATACTTTGCAATGAAAGTTTAAGTTCTTTTCCGTCTTGGACTCGTTTCTGTGGAACTGTTTGGTTCAGCCAGTCTTCAGGTAAACTGTTGATTGAGTTCTGTAAATCGCAGTCCATTGCCGATTCCATGATCACTCTTTTCACTTTGGATATATTGATTGCCTTGTGTTCCACGAACTCGCGGTAAATATACTCGTCAAACGTTTCTTGCTTGCCTTTTGGGTATCTACACACGTGCAAATAAACCGTACAGTTCTGTTCTTCAAACGGTAACAACGAATGAGAACATGTTCGCATAGCTCGGCCTAACGCCTGTTCTATTCGTGCCATATTGTACCATGGATCAAGTACGTGAATTTGTCGGATATACTTGAAATCTACACCTTCAGATACTACGGGAGACGCAACTATGATTTTGATATCCGATCCGTCTGCGTTGCTGGGAGATTTAAGTCTGTCTATGGCCCGAGACATATCTGCCTGGCTACTGATTTCCGAAGTGAATAACACATACTTTCCCTTTGATCCTCTTTTCACTTCTTCCGATGAATTACTTAGTTGGTTCTTTCCCAATGCCGACTCGTATCCGTGCTCTTCTAAACACAACGCAAATAACTGTGCGCCTGAAGTAACTAAATTAGAGTACACAAACACAATGCCTGGAGACTCTTCAATTATACGCATAATCAACGAAAACTTTGAGCTGTAAAGCGCCACCTTTGATGGAGCCAAGAACGCTGGAACGCCTTCTTTATACGCCACCTGGTCCCCTACTTTCTCAAACGTTTCTCTGAACGTCTTGTTTTCCGGATACACGCAAATTATAGGCAACTCTTCAGTTCTCAAACTTGAACTTGAAGTCATGGCCTTCAGTGCTTTTTCCTGGTTTGAATGGACGTACGATTTTGTCAGTTTCAAGTACTTTCGTGGTGTCACAATCTTCTTTCCATTCACATCTGTTTCTCTATCTATTTCCGCTATGATGTCGTCAGGAGGAGGTAAACGAAACGGAAACGTGAATGGGTTCTCTCCCTTGATGTATGAAACGTAGTCTTGGCACAATCTTCTGAACTCTTGGTCTCTGCCTTCCTTGAAATCCCCTTTTTCTGTAAAGAAGTCCGAAGGTTTAAGAGTTTTAGTTGGAGGTATCTTCTTCTCGTTCCACAAAAAGAGGTTGAAGTAGTATACTATTTCGTCGTATCGGTCATACAACGGTGTAGCTGTCAACATAACTAACGTAACTCCAGTTGCAGTTTGCAAAACAGTTTCCATTGCCTTGCCTACCTTCTTGGTCGCTGTAGTTTCCGTGACATCGCGTAAATTGTGCGCTTCGTCCACTATAATCAATCTATTATCGAAGGTTTCATGGATCCACGCAGATCCTCCGTTTGCACTCGTGTTTTCAGTAACCAAGTTCGCGAACGATTCGTATCCTATGAACTCGTAAAACTCTGAAATTATTCGTGAAGCTTTGTCGGCCATTCTTCTCCTGCTTGCGGCGTCCGTCATTCTCAATGTATGGTCGCTGGTCCGTTCCAGCATTTCCAAGTATCTGCGTCCAGTACACTGCTGCGAAAGAATCTCGCCTTTTGGGTCTACTCTGCTGACATCAAATATTTCTCTTTTGAAATTTGCTTGGATCGGAGGATTGGCTATCACCAGAACCTTCTTGTCCTGAAACTCCGGTCTGATAATATACTCTTCTGCGATTTGGATAGCCGAACACGTTTTACCCGTTCCCGTTCCATGGACCATAAGTAGATTACGAGTTGGAGAATCTGGACTCAGAACTCTGCGTAAGAATCGCTGGACCGGTTGTAACTTGAACTCTTGAGACGATCTCGAGCATTGTTGTTCGCGCATAAGTTTCAGTGATTCTAAACTAGCAGCAGGAAGTGACGGACTTCGCGTTTCTGCTAATTCAGGGAAATTGGTATTCACTACCGCCATTATTAAATGCTTGGAAAACGAATATTTACACGATACGCTTATTCTTTATACAAGGATGGCATTCGGATATATGACTTTTGAGGAAATTGATTTTTTACTTAAGCGAAACTGGTTCGTTTCAGAGCAAGATATTCACGACTTGCTTGGGTTTGCTGACGACGATACGTTCTGGGAACTGTATGCGGCCAGAGACCGGTACGCTAGACGTATACGACGAATCATAGCTCCGTTGGATTATATTCACGACAAACCACTTTTCAAGCATTATGTCGCAGATATCAGCAATGACGAAATTGAGAAAATGCACGAGGATATGCGCAAGAAAGTGAGGGCCGATATGGAACATGAATGGCAAGCTTATTTGGGAAGATGCCGACCTGAACGTCCTCCTGGAATAATTGATGAAGAAATTGAAGAAAAACGACTTGAAATTGAAAAGGTCCAAGAAGAACTGAGAACGTATCGCGATATACATGGCGGAAGAGACCGTAAACGTATTGACGAGTTCAATAGACGTATCGCCCAAAAATGGGACGAAGAAGCTGTGTTGCAACAAAAAAAGGCGAAAACGGACGATAAATGGCTAGAGCTACACAAGATAAACTTTCACTTAGGCGAAATATAATGGAGAAGTGTTCTAATTGTAGTAAAAAAATCCATATTTTGGTGGACTGTAAATGTTCATCAAAATACTGCCTGAAATGTATACCCCCAGAAACCCATCAATGTAAATTTGACTACCGCAAAGAAACACAGGAAAAATTAAAAATTCAGAACCCGGTAACTGTTTCAAAAAAGGTTGAAGATATATAACAATGGGCTTCCCTGAACTTGTGACTGCCGTGCTAACAGTTGACTTTGTCACTATCGTGCTCTCCAAGTTTTTCAATTTGGGTAAATCGCTGGACGAATGGTACAAACGTTTCGGTATTGTTGCCGTCTTATCTGACTGTTTAATTATTCTGATCGGTATCCAACTGGCTATTTTATTAGATCCTAAAGCCGGGTTCTTTTTGATTTTGGTGACTGCAGTATGTATCCAGGTCGTTCACGATATTCTGTTTTACTTGCTTGTGATCCAACCTATTCCTCAAGGACATAACGAAATCATAGACTTATTCAAAAAATATGCTAACGAGAACTCCTGGAAGATCATTGTAGCCGATTCGTTGATGGTGATTTCCACCGTATACTTAGCTCAATTTCTCAAGTTTGTTCCCGTTCAAAACGTTACTTTTTTGGGTCTTTTATCGTTGTATGCTCTCACATACATCATATATACTCATTAGCTGTACGCACATTGTAAGTGTTCGTCTCTTGGAAGATCAGGGTTCTTGAACGGATTTCGTTCTTTTGCCGCTGGAGGAGGTAGTTGCTGTTGTGGTTGCTGTTCCATGTTTCTAAACCTTCGTTGGTTCGGATCTATACACCCACAAGCGTCAAATATAACATACCAGCAACACATTTGACCTATGCAGTACGAAAATGCCGAAAGTAAGTAAATTTCTTCCATCTTATTGACCTCCCTTTATTTCCATGTTTAAAATTCGTTTTGTGAGTTTTATACAAATGCCAAAATTCACAAAACGTAATAGACTGATGTCGCGTAAATACTGCAAGAAGACTCCGTGTAAAAAAATGGGGTTCACGCAGAAAGCTTCATGCCGTCCATGGAAGAACTGTTACAAGAAGTAAGTTAAGAGCTCTTAGTCGTGATTTCGGCACACAAGATTTCGGCTCCTTGTAGGTCATACCATGAAATTTGGGTTACTACTTTACCTGTAACTGTGTTTTCGGTGGTAGATTCTTCATGGTGATGTCCTGCTTTTAAAGGACAAGGGTCGTTTGTCTTTGCGGTTTCGTCACATAAGTTCGCAGTTGATGTGAATGGACCCAAACCGTTCAATGTAGCAGAATAGTACGCTGTTCCTCCTGTAATTGGTGAATCCAAATCAAAGTCAAACGTGGTTGTTACATTTTGACCTTGTGTTGGAGTATCTGTAGAAAGTGTGACGGCAAAGTTCTTTGCTAAGGCATCGGCAGACGAACATACTTTTGCGGACCAAAGAATTGTAGGAAGAAGAATCAAACTCATTTTTGATTATATATAGTTTAAAACATCTAAATAGAAGTAAAATGGGATTAGGTCTTTTTGGAACCCCGCTTTACGTCAACGAAAAATGTCTGGTATTCTCCGCTTTTGTGCTGGCCGTTTACTGGCTTCCACATTCTAAAACTTGGCAACACTCGGTCATCGCAGGATTCATTCTTGCTTGCTTGGCCTATGTCATGCTCGCATGGTACGACTACATCTACGACTGTAACGATAAGTTACGTCCAACAATTCTAGGTTGGATGTGGGGATGGGCCAAACCCCCTTCCTACTCTAAAGAATTCAACGCTCTTCCTGTCAAATACAAAAAAATAGTTAGAACAGTTGATATTGTGGTCTTAGTTAGTCTCTTAGCTCTGGCGTTCAGCCCATACGTTCGTGTATTTTAAAAACGGATTTTTTAATATTTGCTGGAAATACATCAGACAAGGATGGATGAAACAAAGTGCCACGCTTTCAAACAAGACTCTACTAAATGTACTTTAAAACATACACGCGATTCGTTGTATTGTAAACGTCATGAAAAGACTATATACGACTACGGGCCACACAGATTTGCTCGAGACCAATTAGCACATAAACAGAACTTCGAAAGAAGACAACAAATTGACGAGTATAGAGAACTTACCAGTAGACCAGGAATAACACAGGAAGAAAGAAATCAACTTTACGACCAGAGAACGATCCAAGAAGCCGAATTAACGGTTAGACATAATCAAGAAATCCGAGCTCTTAATAGAGTTCAAGAGGAGGAAATTAGAACATTAGGATACAATCCTGATAGCCCAGCACATAATAGAATTAGGATGGGAGAAATTGAACGTTCTTTAAATAGATATCAATCTCAGTTACAACTAGGTCTTCCTCCTATAGATGTTGAAGCACAAATTGAAGGTATCATGCGATTTACAAATGTGCTCCAAGAAGATCTAAGAGAAGAACAACATGATGAAGTGTTCCGTGAACGTCTTCGTATATCTATTGCCTTAGCGCAAACTTTGACTGAAGGATACTTACAACAAATAGGCAATCCTATACCTGTCAATGGAACCATTGTAAGGCATCAGGAAACCCAACTTGCAAAGATAACTAAAGATTCACAGAACGTTCATACTACAGTTGTAGTTGAAACCGTGAAATCAAACATCAAATTCTTGTTTGAAAAAATTGAAGTTCCTCCGGAATACCAGTGGAACATGACAAAGACCTCATACACGTTTCGCGACATAACTTATTCATTGAATATGTCTCCAAAAACGCTCAAACATTTCGCAAATATGTACCTTTCGGACGATATGATTTACGAATACCAAAAAGGTATTTACGGAATGACGATCGACAGAGTATGGCAATTCATAGTGAAATCCGAACATCGGTTGGATCTCATGAAAATATTACGTAACGAACTGAACGACAATGTAGGGATGTGCGCTCAAGGGAACTTGAGTCGTATTGTGAATGTTCTTTGTGGATACTTAGAAGGATTAAAACAGGAGGAAACAACTGCGGAAATACTTGGACGGGAGTTTCCTAAATTGATGGAAATTGAAGATAAAGAAACACGTCTTGAAAAGGGAAAAGAATTACTTGCGAGCAACAAAGTTCCAGAACAAAACTGGAACGAATGGCTTGAAGCTTTAAGTTGAATCAAAAAATAGTTGTTTCCAACCTTTTTTATTTACCGTAGTATTCATCAATGTCCCAAACATCAAACATAGCAGTGTCTTCTTCTTTATGAATGGTGGATGATTTTTCTAATTCTTCTATTCGTCTTTCCAGCTTTGAAATAATACTATCTTTCAGTATTTCTGATACTCTCTTAGATATTGTTTCCAATTCAACCTTTCCGAATGAAGGAAAACTGTCTTGTAGTTCTTGTAGTCTTGCTTCGTTCTCTTCTTTAGTTGCGATTTTACTTATGAAGTATTCAATTTCTGGAGTAGAGAATCGCGTTACTTCCTTTATTTCGTTCAATTGCTTGCCTTTTGAATACAGCTCTTCTACCATCTTTTTGCGGTAAGAGTTTATGCCTCCTACCGTCCGCTGGTGTTCGTCCGCTATTTTTTCAATTGATTTTCCCATTTTGAGATCCATAATCAAGTTATGTTTCTCCGATGAACTCCAAGGCATACCCATCCTTGCCGGATACTTGTTTGGATGTTCCCTTGCCATCGTCTGAAATACGTTATACGACATCTTAAATTGAAAAAAGGTTTTTTCATTTAAACCAATTTCGTTTTTTATAACCAGTTAAACTTGTCGTCAAGTGCAAGAGCGAACCCATAGTTTAACGCACGTGTTTCCATTGCGGTTAGTGTTTCTCTTAGCTTTAATCCTTCTACCATACTGCTGTTCTGTTCTCTGCAATGATCCGCATACTCAAACGGTTTTGTTTTCCAGTCTTGGACCTTTCGCTGAAGCAATGCCTCGCGTAATTTATCTGCGGACATAAATGGTCTTGATGTTTTTCCAGATCTAATTAAAGGAAATTTAGGTTCCTTGTTGAACACTTTCATCATAGCTTCAATGTATGCGTTTGCACATAACACAGGGTCTTCTTTCCACGGTATTGATTTTGTATTGTTCACCATTTTAAAGTATCCGATCACCTCGTCTTCGTTACTGAAATGTTTCCCAGCTACTAAAACGTTAAAGTCTTGTCTGTCTGGAACTTTGAAGTATTCTTTCAGTAAGAAAGCACGATGTTGCCCGTCAATGATGTAAGGTTTTTCACTACCGTCTTCCTGTTTGATAAAAGCAAGACGGTATGGGTTCCCATTAAGTAAAGTAATGTTTCCATTAATTCCTTCTCTTATACGTTCTACATGGTCCATATCAATCACACGATTTCCTTTCCAAATTTCTTTGTCTGCCAGCCACGCAGCTGATACTGATTTGTACGTTGATCCGTCTGAACTTGTAAATACCGATGCCATCTTAAATTGAAAAACGGGATCTGTTTCCAGAAAAATCCGTTTTTTAATTGTTGTTTGCAAGTTCAACTAAGTATCCCAAGTCGCGTATTTGACACCAAGTGTGTTTATATAAATCACGGTTCTCTGGGTCTACGCGCTTCTTAATCATCTTATTTAGTTGGTTCGCAACGCCATGTAACTTTTCGAGCAATGAGTCGAATGTTGTCTTCCATAAAGGAACCCTCTTAGATACCATCATGAAGTCGTCAAAGTATTTCTGAAGATATTTCGCTAGAACTAATACTGCTTGTATTTTCTTCTTGTTTCCTACAGCTGCCTCTATTTGAGTAGTCAGTTGTAGTAGACATTTCGTGTGTTGAGTTTTTGCTCTTTCTTTGACGCTAATGTAAAGTAAACATTCAATTGCTTGTTCCATTTCAAGTGTTTCGCTCATTTTGTATTTATGAGATACCCTAACATGAAAAAAACGTTTCCGTTTTTTATACACGTAACTCTTCAGAACGTTTCCTGAGTTCATCTATTTCCTTCTCAAGTTTTTCTATTTCTTGTTTCTTCATACCTAACATCTTTTCAATCTGTTTGTATTCTGGAACCGGTGGATTCATTACAATCCAACCGTGTTGTTCTACTGTGCCTCCATGAGGTAACGTTTGGTTGTACGTAGTCGTGTACTGCATATGAACTCCCTTTTCTCCATCATATTTGTAGTGATAGTGATCATCACAATACACTAATTTAATATGGTTAAATGGTGCTCCCAAAGAATCATTATACTCGAACTTTGTTGGCTTTTTACATTTTGGACATTTGGTCATAAAATCAACTAGTCCTCTGTCGTAATCATCAAGCCATAAGTCCGGGTTTCTTCCACAAATTACGTTAACGTATTTATGTAAAGGTCCTTCCGATCTGTAATGATACCATTTATTGTTACCTAATTTAACAAGGTATTCGTTTGGTCCTTCAGATTTTCTGAATTCAAAGTTGTGAAGGTTGTTTTCACGATTATGATAATTAATTTCGTATTCATCTACTTGAGCCATAATGTTGTCCGATCGTTCTTCTATCTTCTCACTTGCTGTTTTTATCAAGTCCAGAACTATTTCATTCAAACAATCAGATTGTTTACACTTACCGTTCGCAAATGTTTGTAACGCTTCTTTTAATTCATCTTTAATTGAACTCATTTTATTTTTAGTTTCCATTCAATTATTTATAAAGTTTCCGTTTTCAGTGATGTTCAAGTAATGGTTGGTCTATCATTTCGACGTATACACTTGTATGTTCTATTTGTCCGCAAATGTCTGGAACATTGAAGTTTGGGATTCTGTTGAACTTGTCGAAACATTTATCTCTTATATCCTTTGGTATTGTCATGTTGAATTCTGATACGTGTTCGATATCTTGCTTGATGTACTTCAAAAACGTAGAGCAGTCTTTTCTTCCCGACGCAGGTATTGACAACTGCTCTTGGATTTTGCGCGCTATTGTGTTCCACGATTTGGCTGCTTGCTTGAAGTTGTTTGCCATCGTCAACCAATCAAATTTGTCCTGTAGCATATTCACGATTCCTATTCCGATAGATATACATCCAAATATTACCGAAGAGTTCGTTGTAGTTATATTACCCACTATCAAGTTCGCTATCCCGCTCAACGATATCACCGTGTTTGCCGCAATTGACATCCCCGTTGATAACTTGTTGTATCTCGCGTACGCCTCGTTATGCATCCACTCAAAACATTTTGCTTCGTCGCACCAATCTGCCAACATCTTTTCAACAGATGTAGTCCATTGAAGAGACGTTTGTGTGTCGGGAGTATCCTGCGTTGACATTTACTTAAACCAGTCAAAAACGGAATAAAAAATACGACAACCCAAATGCCAACTAAAAATGACCGATAATGACATCGATAAGCTTTGTGAAGCTTTCGCTAGTAAAAATACTATCACCTCAGAACCATCTGAGAAAAATGATCTGAAAGTAGAACAAAAAATGGAGGAGGAAACTATGCATAGTATGCTTGTTCGTATCATTCAAGAACAGAAAGATAAAGAAAATAAACAAGATATTTGGAAAAATAGTCCTTATAAAGATTTGGTAAAATTACAAACCAACAATGTGGGAAACGTAGGAGAACATCTTATTAACAATATATGTAAGGTATCAAACATTGAAGCTGATTGCGATGGATCTAAAACAAAACAAATAGGTGGAGGAGAAGGAGATGGAAACATCATGGGTAATACTGTTGAAATTAAAACAGCACATCAAGGTTCTTCTTCTTCAAACTTTCAACATGAACTTGGAGAACTTCCTTGGAAAGCAAAAATAATGATATTTGTTGATATCGCACCTGAATGTATATACTTAACAATCTTCAAGAACTTTTCAGAAGAAAAGTATAAAAGCACAGAAAAACTCGTTCCGTATTTTCCTACAAAAATTGCAACATGGAGAAAACGCGACAGCGAACGTCCAGGAGATTTTAAGTTAGACACCAGTGTAAAAATAAATGAACTAAATGTTAAAAATGGAAACACAATAAAAATCACATCAACTACTTCTAACGAAGAAATTGCCTCGTTTATAAGAAAAGTTATTACTTAAATAAACTGTTCGAATATTATTGATGTTCTCAAATTATATGCTGAGTTTGTTGATAGAAAACTAACGGAAGACCAATCAATTTCTTCTGCGTGTTCTATCATTTTTTCCTTGTCGTTGAAGAACACTACTCCGTACCCTTTTTTTCCTGGAAGATCTTCAAAACTTTTGTAGATTCTCATATTTTCTTTGCCAAAACACGTTGAAGGAAGGTATATGTCGCATTTTCCAATCATTTTTTTGTTTCTCGTTGACGAAACCGTTCCTCCGTCTGACAAAGAGTACACCTTCATGTTCTCTTCAGAGTTCTCTTTGATCGTATACTTTGAGTTTGAAGAGTATTTGGACCAGATTTGGAATACACCGTTTACTTTGACTTCTTGCTTTTCAGGGTTATAAAACATCGCAGACAATCCTTCGCTGTATACCAAGTTGTAGCCTTTCACTCTTTTGCGTGGCGACCCTTTTCCGTCACTCTCAAATAATTGAGGTAGGATAAAACATACGTAATCTGCAAAACTATGTGAATGGTTTATGAAGTTCAACGCAAGATGCCCTCTTAGTCCAAACGGTGGATTCCCAAACACGATATACTTTTTCGTTGTATCTTCTGGAGTCCAAGTTAAGTAATCCTGCTTTTGAACTACATTTGAACGCGGTTCAATATCAAGTCCAATTGAACCGTTTGGTAAAATATCTAAGAAGCTACCGTCTCCTGCAGACGGCTCAATAAAAGTATACTCCTCTATATTTATTTCCACTTCACGATTGAATGTTTCCCAGCACTCTTCTGCTAATTCTTTTGGTGTAAAGAACTGGTCTTTTAAAGAAGACGTGTATTTGCTATAATCAATGTCCCTTGAAAGTATTTTTTGTAAGTCAAATGTGTATTGAATAGGTACATCTTTCAGTTCAATCCATCTTTTAACTGTACCTACACATACGTTCAGTTTATCGGCAACGTTTCTTACAGTTTTAGTCTTCAAACACTCTTCAAGCAAGTTTAGGTTCGTCTCTTCAGATGACATTTGTTATTTTATGTATGGCAGTTTGTTTATTCGTTTTTGACAAACCTGGTTATTTGTCTGCTCCAAAAACTGTTCTTATATTTTTCTTTAAGCTTTCAATGTATGTCTGTAAATAGTTGTTTACGATAGTTACAGTAAACAAAAACAACCCTGTTCCAAACACTACTTTTCTATCGAACTCTGTGAATTTAACGGACGTGAACGGATTGAATCTCACAATGAGAAACACAGCCATAAACACTTTCAACCAGAAATCAACATTTATCAGGTATTCCGGTTTTCTGTCTAATAAACCAACCACCACGGCTACATACGCAACGTGTAAAATTATAATTGTTACGTCAAACGTTCTCTCCACAATAGACGACATATTATATTTTAGCCTTATATTCAAATTTTATAAAACCTTCGGAGGGGATAAGGATGTTCCTTCCAGACGAGGTTACAAGGAAATACAATGTTCCTGATGTAATTACGTGTCTCATCCTTACCTATCTTCCTCCTAAACCTATTCGTAAAAAACAAGTAAGTCCTTCCATTCAACGTGAACTGGATAAGCTCCAAAAGATCAAGTTGAAAGGTATTAACAACATGTACTTGCGTGAGTTTTCTGATTTTTTATTGGACTAGAATACATATCAAGGAATAGGTGCGGATACGGTACGTCTTTACTGAAACAACATTTGATAAGAACTGTAACGAAACATTATTGTAGTTATTTGGAACTTTCAAAAATACTGCCATCGGACGATAAGGACCACTTAATACTTCTTCCAACCAATCATCTAATCGTGTGTATCCTAAAAAGAGATCTACATGGTCTAGAGTTTTGTATTCTGGTCCTCCCCATGGCGGATCAATGTAAAGTATATCGCTAGCCCAACGATATATATCAATACAGTCCCCGAAATGTAACCTTACATTGAATAAATCAAACACTTCTACATTGTTTTTTAATGCCTCAAAGTTGTGTTTATTGTATTCAATTGAATCAACTTGCTTGAAGTGAAGTGCAAAGTTTATCGTGTCTCCTCCAACACAAGCTGTTGCGTCCGTTATTGTTTTATCGTTCAACGTTCTGAATATATTTTTCATGATTTGGATGATTTGTTCGCTGTCTTTTCGTTTAGTTACGCTGTATGTTCCTTCTTGTGTTAACTTTAGCAAGGAGTAGTCAACATCCTTTTTCTGCGGGAATATATCCTCCATTGTTATCCTTAAGATTATTCGCTCTAAGTGAAAAAACAGCTCCTCAGCTGTTATATTGATAATTGTTGACACAAATTACCCATCATCATCTAGATACTGAAGTTCTCCACAGCATTCTCCAACAGGCGATCCCTGTTCAATAGGTTCAAGTGTTTTTCCGCAATGTTCGCAGTTCATTTTATTTGTGTCTTGATATCCACTTTCTTCGCAAAAATCATTTCGTTTTTACATCGTTTAATCTTTCTCTGAACGCTTTGTTGACAGAATCAAGTGTGAGTAACTTCTTTGATAATTTCATTGCATTCTCTGCTATCTTTTTGCATTTTTTGTCGTTCTTCAGACACCATTCATACTTCTCTTCAAGATCAGATAAATCAGCTTTGATTTCAATCACTGTTTTCATGTCAATCAGTTCATTCTCATACCATACTTTAAAAGGTCCTTTCACTTTGAAAATTAACGAACCAGTTTGAAACCATTTGAGTAATCTGTATGCTGCTACATTTCCATCAATATTCAAAATAAACTTGTGTTTACTTTGTTCCTCAAAACTCATTTGCGAAACTGTTGGAATCTTCTCTGTTCTTCCAAGTCCGTGCACTGGATCAAACTTCAAACTCTTTGTTAGTTTAGTTATTCCCGCATCTAACCATTCTTTATCCATCTTCGCAACTTTCAAACGCATATTTGTATCTTCTTTTCTTCCACATCCTGTTGATGATCCTCGGAATATTACTTTTGTATCTTTATTGTCCCAGCTTTCTCCTTGTTCTATCTTATCGTATCCCATGACAACTCTAACGTCATCATAATTAGGAATTGCGATATCTTCGTATCCTTCAGCGGTAGATCCGCCAAATATAGGTAACATTTCTCCTTCATACTTTGACTCAAGCTTTCCACTTCCAAGTATTTCCCAAGGTACGGTTCTGTCTTTCTTTAACATCAAGGCGTCTGTTAGGTTCAAAATGTATATTCCGTCATTTATACCTTCAACTTGATTCACAAATCTTTCCCATTCTACTGAAGTTGTTGTATTGAACTGTTTCACAACACATCCAAGTACTCTGATAGTTTTTGCACTCTTCACTTTCTTCCGTAGCGTCTTACGAGCTGAAGGAGGCGATGATGAACTTTGTAGTTTCATAAGTTCTTTCTTTCCGTTCACTACTTTCAACAAGTAACAGTTGTGATGTAAGTAATCAAAAATATATTCAAGAGTTCTCCTACATACTGGATCGTCTCCTGTTTCTGTCAACGCAGATTCAAGGCTCCTCACGAGCTTCATTACTCCTTATGCGCACAATTTCCGCTCCCACGGCCCTCATACGGCCCTCAC
>Ga0214166_1000446_pt1 | contig 20886 bp, 16 predicted proteins | sample TroBogepilimnion_27_FD_153005 | JGI IMG/M metagenome (GOLD analysis project Ga0214166, IMG submission 153005) | Freshwater microbial communities from Trout Bog Lake, WI - Practice 18AUG2009 epilimnion v3 | ecosystem: Environmental > Aquatic > Freshwater > Lake > Epilimnion/Euphotic zone ...
CACCCACGGGATCGTGCGGCGAAGAAGGCGCATATCAATTTAAGAAAAGCGTTTGGGCACAACACACAAATGTGTCTTTTCATGAAGTACACACACACTATTCAGATACGGTCGCCTTAGCTCACTACCACTGGATTATTAAGCGGCTAAAACACGCGCACATCACTCCCAGTATTTCTAAAATTGCTGCCGCTTGGAACTGTGGAGTAACTGCAGTCATTCGTGGTAAAATACCTCATTCGACGAAAGACTACGCAGAGCGTGTTTCTAATCTTGCCCTCGATCATGCAAAAAATCGCATGTTAGAAACCTATGCGGACAATCGTTAAGGTCTACCTAAGTCAAAAAGATCCGTCGTACGACTATAGGTATCTCGTCCTAATCTACCCACTAAATTCAGCTTTACAGGATCAGGATATCCGTCACTCGCTAAAACGTTTTCATCTACATAGGCAGATACAATACGTCCAAACACAACCTGAGCGTTTGCTCCTACGGGATAAATATCATGTAACACACACTCGAAAGCAACCGCTGCACTGGTAACGCGGGGCGGTTTTACTTTTGAACTAGGAGTTTGCGGAATGGAAAAGGTAGTAAATTCACTTTCATCATGAGGAAGTGGATACGATGACATATTCATCGCCTCCACATCTTTATAGGCTACTACATTAACAACAAATTCCTTAGTCGCTTCTATATTTAAAAGTGTGTCCTTTTTTTGTCCGTCTCGGTTATTAACCGGAACAAACATTAGTACAGGGGGATAAGCTGAAACTGCCTGAAAAAAACTAAAGGGAGCCAAATTAGTAATCCCAGAGAGCGACTGCGTAGACACCCAAGCAATCGGCCTAGGTCCAATCGAATTAATCATCCAACCGTATGCATCACGTGGATTCGCTTTGGCGAAATCAATGATCATGTCTTAAGGTGTTTTAACGGATTTTAGAAATTCAGTGAATGCCGTTTTTTGTGCCATGACTGCATCCTTAGAACCCGTAAGTTTAAAGAACCACGTACTCCCATTCCAAGGTAGTAGCGCTGCAACGATGGCTTTAGAATTAGTACCAACCGCTTCTATCACCATAAAATGAAGCCCATGTACCTCAAGAGTCGTGCTCGTTTTATCAAGCTCTGCTTGATCAATTGCAGATAATCCAACCTGATTTCTCCAGCGATTTACATTTGCAAGCGGACCACCTACATCACCCGGGAATGCACTGATTGCGATCTCTGCTTCACCAGCACTGAACGTGGCCTTACGCATCGCTACCGCTGGCTTTAAGGTCCATGCCTTATTTGGGGTCCATAACAGAGAAGCCCCATCACTCGTTGGTACCGCAGTAGAGCTCATATCCATAGGAGCACCCATGAGCGGAGGCGTGGCTGCAACAGGAACAACTGAAGCTGAAGCATTCAGCGATTTTAAAAATGAAACGAAATTATTTTTCTGATCATTCACAGCTGCAGGCTCACCAAGTAATTTAAAGAACCAAGCTTTTCCACCTAACCTAAGCCATGCGGCTAACATGCGCTTTGCTGGTTTTCCACCAGTCGCGCTCCCTGCAGAATCAGTGAGTTGTAATGTACCAGCAGCAGATTGAATAGGAAGTAAAGCACTTGAGAGTTGATCTTGTGTTAAAGGATTTAATCCAACTTGTCCTCTCCAGCGGTTTACATTTGCTAAGTCATCTCCCCCATCCCCTGGAAACGACACAACAGAAATATCCAAAGCATCCGTTGATACCCCTTGTACAACAAAGGTTGCAACACGCATACCGGATGCAGGCTTACTTTCCCAACCCTGTGGCAAAGTCCATGTCAAACTACCCGTTTGCTGATCTATTGCCTTATTTTCGTCAGCAAATGCTGGTGGCGGAGCATCATCTTCTTTTGGAATTTGATACCGTGTTATTTGCTTATCACGGCAACCAGATGCGATAACACATAAAGCAAGGATTACAGGGCAAAGAATACGTGAGTAAGCCATAAAAGATATTATCCTAAAATGTAATCTCCACCGATCGATTACACAAGCTCTGTAACAAGGCCTGCGTAAAGCTATTATCTTTTAACACAAACGTCATTAAAGTTAGCACTAATAACCTAAGATCTTGTCGACAAATATGCTTAGTAGGCGTTCGATAAAGGTTATGAAAGTAAGAAGATTAATTACCCTCCTTAGCCTTGCTTCCCTCCTTAGTCCGCTATCCCAGGCTATCACGACTCCTGGCTTACAAAGTGATGGTTCTATCCTCCTTCACAATCAGTGGCCAATCAGACCTGCGGGTACACAACTTGCCTTAGACGAATTTCCTACAGCTGTTGCCGTACACCCTTCAGGCAACTATGCCGCAGTCATTCATGCAGGCAGTGGAAAACATAGTATCTGGCTCATTGACTTAAAAACGCAAAAAACAGCCCAGATCGTTTCTATCGTAGAAACCTTCAACGGAGTCTCTTTTTCAAGTGATGGCAAACTCCTTGCCTTAAGCGGTGGTAGCGAACCACTCATTCGACTCTTTACCTTTTCTGACGGGACCTTACATGACCATAAACCCGTTATTATTGGTCAAACAAAAGACCGTGCAATTGTAAGTGGAGTAAGTTTCATACCTAATACCCATACAGTCCTTGCTACACGTCTTTTAGAAAACGACATTCACTGCGTTGATTGCGATACAGGTATTAAACTTTGGACTACACACCTAGGTGAAGCGTTAAGTGCCAATAAACATGCTCCTGCCCTTGAGCCTAAAAATTTAAATGCACCTAACGACGTTGAAGGTGCAAATGAAATCATACAGGGTGAACAACCTTTAAACATTCTATGCGATGATTCAGGGAGTCATGTCTATGTCAGTTTATGGGGACAATCTAGCGTTGCAGTCTTAAATGCTAAAGATGGCCAAGAAATCACGCGTTATGCCTGCGGTTTACATCCTAACTCGCTACAACTATCCCCGCGCAATGGAATCTTTGATTCCGGCAAACGCCTCTATGTATCAAATGGCGGACTTAATACTGTAACAGTCATCGATACAAGTGACGGACATGTACTAGAACAATTAAATACCTCTATTATTCCAGGAACTACTCCAGGCTCCACACCCGAAAGCCTTGCATTAACTCGGGACGGAAAAACGCTCTACGTTGCAAACGCCTCTAATAATAATATCGCTGTATTTGACGTATCGAAAGCAGGCAATTCTAGCCCTATTGGATTCATACCAACGGGATGGATGCCAACAAGTGCTTCTCTTACATCCAAAGAAGATACCTTACTGGTGATTAGCGCACGCGGCTTAACTCCTAAGCCAAACAATATCGGTGAAACGACTAAATTTAAATATATAGCAACCTTGTTTGAAGGTTCTCTCGGATTTATTTCACTTCCTAAGGGTGAAGCCTACCTAAAACAGTTAGCGTTATGGACACGTGATGCTCAAACGTGCATCCCTGCAAATCACACCCCAATAGCTAAAGAAATTTTAGCTCTCCAAACAACACCTGAGAAAAAATCTCCGATTACTCACGTTATTTATGTGATTAAAGAAAACAGGACCTATGACCAAGTTTTTGGTGATATTAAAGAAGGCAACGGAGACCCTGCCTTATGTTTATTCCCAGAAAATGTAACTCCTAACTTACATGCTTTGGCTAAACAATTTGTTCTCTTAGATAATTTATACGCAAATTCAGAAATTAGTGCGAGTGGTCACGAATGGAGTATGGCAGCTTACTGCTCTGAATTCGTAGAAAAGATCTGGCCACCAGACTATGGTCACAGAACTCAAGTTACAGGTCTAGCACAAGAAAACTTCCCTTATCCCGCTGAAGGCCATTACGCTGCCGCTTTCCCAGCATTAGGCTACATTTGGGATCAAGCCGCAAAAGCACATGTAACATACAGAACCTACGGTGAATTTATAAATAACGGCAAATCTCCTAACGATCCTGTAACTGCTTCTGTTCCTAGCCTAGAAGGCCACTTTGATCCTTACTTTAGAGGTTTTGACTTAAGCTACTCCGAACAAAAACGTGCCTCCGAATTTATTTCTGAGTTAAAGCGTTTTGAAAAAGAAGGCGATATGCCTCAGTTGCAAATTGTTCGTTTTGGTAACGATCATACCATGGGCGCAAAAGCTAATGCTCCAACACCGCGTGCATTAGTAGCAGATAATGATTTAGCGGTAGGTCGTCTTGTCGATGCGGTTAGCCATTCAAAATTCTGGGACAGTACGCTGATTCTTGTCATTGAAGATGATGCTCAAAATGGACCTGACCACGTAGATGCTCATAGAACTGAAGCACTCGCCATTAGTCCTTACACACAAAAAGGTAGTGTAGATTCAACTCCTTATACGACCTGCTCGATGCTCCACACGATGGAACTCGTACTAGGCATTGAGCCAATGTCAGAATTTGATGCGAATGCAGAACCTATGTGGGGATCATTTCAAGGAACCCCTAACTTAGCGACCTACACCGCTCGTAGCGCAACGATTGATTTAAATGAAAAAAATCCAGCCGGAACACGCGGAGCAAAAGTATCTTCTAGCTTTGATTTTTCTAAAGAGGACTTAATCGACGATATAGCACTTAACCAAGTTGTGTGGAAAACCGTTAAGGGCGAAAAATCCAAGATGCCTGCCCCGATTCATTCTGCGTATGTGCGCACCATAAAACACGCTACCGATAGCGACGGTGACGATGATTAATCCAAAACATATTCAAATCATTGGAAACGAAGTGGCGATTGCGTGGAGTGATGGTGTAGAAAGCTATTACACCGGTGAATTCTTACGTGCCGCCTCCCCGAGTGCTGACAACCTAGGTGAGCGTGATATCTTCGGAAATCAGTACGGCGGAGATGGCCCTCGCCATTTCCCAGGGGTTACGGTCGTTAATTATGAATTTGTAGGTAACTATGCACTTCGCTTTGATTTTAGCGATGGCCATAGAACAGGGCTTTACACGTACGATTACTTAAGAAGACTTAATCATTCTAAAACATCATGAGTATTCCCGTTTTTCCAGCACGGACAAACACAGCCGATATTGAACTCGGTCAATTGCTACAGCCAAAATTTGGCTCAGATGGCCTTATTCCTTGTATCACGACCGATCATATCACCAATGAAGTGCTTATGTTTGCCTTCATGAATGCGGAATCACTTGCTCATACGCTAAAATCAAAAAAAGCAACCTACTGGAGCCGCTCACGTAACAAGCTTTGGATTAAAGGTGAAGAATCTGGTAACGCTCAGTTAGTTAAAGAGCTTCGGGTCGACTGCGACCAAGACGTTATTTTACTGAAAGTAGAAAACGTAGGCGGCGCTTCATGCCACAATGGCTACCCATCCTGCTTCTACCGCAAATTAAGTGACTCAGCAGATGCAGATAATCCAGCATCAATGAAACTCGAATTTGCAGCGGACCGCGTATTCGATCCTAAAGACGTCTACAAGAAAAAGCACTGATCAAGCATCGAGTGCTTGATCATCCAGTACCATAAACATCAAGTCCGCTGAGGAAACGACTTGGTCATTCACCGCACATTCTGCGGTTGCTGTAGCCAATTTTCCACCGCGTGACTTGAGTAGTTTTGCGGTAATCACAAGTTGGTCACCAGGACGAACGGGCTTACGGAATTTAACTTTATCCGCACTCATAAAAAATGCGGTTTTAGACGTATTTCCAGACATACGAAGCATTAAGATACCAGCGGCTTGCGCCATGGCTTCGAGCTGTAAAACGCCTGGCATAACCGGATTACCTGGGAAGTGCCCATTAAAATACGGTTCATTAATCGTCACATTCTTAATCGCAACGATTTCATCTGTACCCTTAAATTCGAGTACGCGGTCAACCATCACAAACGGATAGCGATGAGGGAGCGTCTCTAAAACACGGCGTATATCAAGGGACGTTTCTGTGGCTAAATTAAACTTAAGAGGAGCTGCTGCTTTCTTTTTTCCTGATGCTTTAGCTTCTTTTAATTTTTCAAATAATACTTTGGTTAATTCCGCATTGATCGCATGGCCAGGACGTGTTGCCACGATGTGTGCTTTAAGCGGTTTACCAAGTAAAAGAATGTCACCAATGATATCTAAAATTTTGTGACGAACGAATTCATCCTTAAAGCGAAGTGGTTCTTTTGAAATGATTGCGTCACCTTTAATCACGACAGCGCAGTCGAGTGAGCCGCCGCGAATCTTACCGAGTTTAATTAGCTCTTCGATATCTTCGTAAATGGTGAAGGTACGTGCAGCAGCAATTTGTGACTGATAAACCTCAGGGTCTATCGTAAGAGACAAATGCTGCGTGTGTATACCGCGGTCATCAGCCGAGGTGCATGAAATTTTTAAGCAGTCACTGGGTAGTGCTATGATAGACGAATTTCCACGTGTAACAGAAACAGGTGCATCTAATTCAAAGTATTCACGCTCTGCATCCTGCTCTACCGGCTCTCCCTCAATAATCATATTCACAAATGGACGTGCAGAACCATCCATGATCGGTGGTTCAGAAGCATCCATTTCGATTGTGACATTATCTACACCACATCCATGCAGAGCACTCAGCACATGCTCTACCGTATGAATCTTTGCGTGACCTGATTGAATCGTAGTTGCACGAACTAAGTCAGTAACGAGATCAACTCGTGGTAAAATTTCAGGACTACCGTGTAAGTCGATCCGCTTAAAGACGACCCCTTGCCCCACAGGTGCTGGCTTCATGGTCAAAGTCACAGCATCACCGGTATGCAAAGCACTGCCTTTTATACTAACTTCACGAGCAAGAGTTCTTTGTTTCATGGAAACGTGGCATTAAGTGTCATTCACGAGCCTAGGAGGGGGCAAGCGTGGATATTTTGTATTAGTAACTAACTAATAATCAAACACTTAATATTAGTATCTGAGATAATGCCTTACCCTTTCACTAGGTTTTAAGCTTATTGAGCTCATTTTCGTCCTAATAACCGTAAACGAAGCGAGGGATAGACTTACGCCATGGCTTGACACTATAGCAGGCCTTCACTTACTCAAATCCTTTACTCACGTAATTAACCCTTAAGTACGAAACACAAAGCATCATGGCAGCAGCAAACGATATTCGCAAAGGTCAGGTTATTAAATTTAACGGTGAACCACACTTAGTGATGGAAACACAGCACCGCACGCCTGGAAATTTACGTGCTTTCGTCCAAGTTAAGATGCGTAACTTACGTTATGGTAAGGCCCTCGATCAACGCTTTGCTTCTACCGACACAATCGAAGTACTACCAACAGATCGCCGCGTACTTGAATTCAGCTACGCTGACCGTGACACCTATGCTTTCATTGATCCAGACACGTTCGATCAAATCGAAATCAGTGCTACCACATTAGGTGATGTTAAAAACTATTTAACAGCAGGTGGTAAAGTTGACGTTTTATTCGTCGACGAAAAAGCTCTCACCGTTGAAGTTCCATCCACCGTAACCCTTAAAGTGGTTGAATCCGCTGACGGTGTTAAAGGTGATACAGCAAGCAACGTTCAAAAACCTGCTGTTTTAGAAACCGGTATAACAATCAATGTACCACTCTTTGTTAAAGTTGGTGAATTGATCCGCGTTAGCACCGAAGACGGTACTTACTTAGGCCGCGCTTAATCGCATTACTTAGTCTCGTGTTAAACAACACGAGACCATAGGACCTTCAGGTACCTACTCTCGAGACAATTACTATAGACAGGGTGATCCACTCCGGCACCTGTCTTTGAAAAAAACTGCAGTCTACGATTAAGGCGGTGCGCCGCTTTAATCACGTGAGATTCGAAATCAACTTCACTCAGAAGTCCTGAACACGAACAGGTCACAAAGATTCCACCTGGCTTAACTAAACTTAAAGCCAATTGATTGAGATCTTCATACTTTTGTCTACCCTCCCAATTACCGTGTTCGTCACGCGTAAAAATAAACTTTGGTGGATCTAAAATAACCACATCCCACGTTTCTTTATTTTGCTGCATTTGACGCGCATAAGCAAAAGCATCGGCATGCACAAAATGAAGTCTCGCCTGATTTAAATTTGCGTTACGCTTAGCTTGAGCAATTGCCTTTTCATCAAGATCAACGCTCGTAACTTCAGAGGCTCCACCTAAGACCTTAGCATTTAAAGAGAAGCCACCAGTGTAGCAGCATAAATCAAGAACGCGCTTTCCCTGAGTAAAGCGTGCAATTTCTTTTCGATTATCTCTTTGATCACAGAAAAAACCCGTCTTGTGACCTTCAGCGAAATCAACTTCGTAGCGAACACCATGCTCTTTAATTTTTACGCGGTCCGGTGCTGCTGCATTAAGTTCTTTAAATTGAGACGGTTTAATTCCCTCTAAACTTCCTAGATCATGATCTACGTGAACGCGTGCAAACTTAGTGCCACAGAGTTCATGAATCAGTTCAATCCAGCGGTGAAGCCTAAGGGATACACCTAAACTATACACTTCACACAGTAAAACATCACCATACCGGTCAATCGTCAGTCCACTTAAGCCGTCTCCGTCAGAATTAATTAAACGATAAGCATCCGTTGTTTGATCGAGTTTAAAGAGATTTAAGCGCAGTTCTACAGCTCTACGAATAGCAGCATCAAAATACGCTTCACTTACAGGCTCTTGGGCATGGCTTACGACACGCAGTGGAATTTTTGCGCGGGGATTATAAAGTCCTGCTCCTGTAAATTTTCCACCCTTATCATACACATTCACTAAGTCACCAGGACGTGCATCATCGGAGACATGTCCAAGGAGGCGTGGGAAAATTGCAGGCTGAAACGTAAAATATTTAAGCTGAGCCCACGGACGTATCCAAGTCGAACGGTCGTAGCTTGGTACCTCTTTTGTTTCAGGCGCAAAATCGTCCATAACCGGTGAGGTAAGACCTGCGTGAGTAATGTTTAATTTAACTGTTTAAGCGACACGCTCAACCACGAGTGGAGGAGCTGTTGGGCGCTTAGGAGCTAAACGGTAAGCATTCTTAAAGTATTCTAAGGCCTGCTCTAATTTTGCTTCATCATTATAATGAATCATCATGAGCGGTTCGCCTTGTTTTACTTGTGTGCCAACCTTCTTTACTTCGGATACACCGACGGAGTAATCAAGCTTATCATCTGGATTATCACGTCCTGCACCTAAAATGTGAACACCACGCGCAATCATTGCTGCACTGATTGTGTGGACATAGCCACGCTTTGGTGCAGGTAGTTTACGAATATGACGAGCTTGTGGGAATTTTTCTGGGTGATCGATAAACGATACATCGCCACCTTGTGCTTTAACTAAATCTTTAAACTTAGCGAGTGCTGAGCCATCACTTAGGTGACGCTGCACAGTTTGTTTTGCAGAAAGGGTTGAGCCAGCAACACCAGCAAGGCGTACGATTTCCATACCGAGCTTTAATACTAGCTCCTTCATGTCTTCTGGACCTTCGCCTTTGAGCAATTGAATCGCTTCTTTTAATTCTAAGGAAGTACCGACCGTATCACCGAGCGGCTGATTCATATCAGTAACAAGTGCTACACAGCGGCGCTTCATGGAGCGACCAACGCGTGTCATGGAGCGAGCTAATTGTTTAGCTTGTTCTAAATCACGAATAAAAGAACCGTTACCCCATTTTACATCAATCACTAAACCTTCAGCACCCGCTGCTAATTTACGGGATAAAACGCTACCTGTAATGAGTGGTAAACTTGGAATTGTACCTGTTTCTTTTCTGAGTGCGTAGAGTTTAGCATCCGCTGGAGCTAAATCAGGATTTTGAGATACAATTGCTCCACCAATCTTACTTAGCTGGCTTGCAAAATGATCGTTCGAAAAATCTCCCTTAAAGCCTGGGATAGCACCTAATTTATCTAAGGTATTAATAATGTAGTCGTGCTCAACACCGCACATCATAGGTACAACGACGCCAGCTGCCATTGCAAAAGGAACTAACACTAACGCGGTTTTATCACCAACGCCACCGGTTGAATATTTATCAATCTTTGGTTTTGCGATTCCGGATAAATCAACCACTTCGCCAGAGAGCATAAGCTCTTCCGTTAATTGAGCTGTCTCTTGAGCAGACATACCCGAAAAATAAATAGCCATAGCTAAAGCAGCTAACTGATGCTGAGGCATTTCACCATCTAACGTGCTATCGACAAGATAACGAATTTCGTCTTGAGTAAACTCTCCCCCATCACGCTTCTTTTCTATTAAAAAAGTAAAGCTAGGCTTTATAAATCGACGAGTCGGTATCGGGCGTTTGCTGCTGCTCATGGGAGTAATAGTTAAAGTGGAGGGTCCGTTCCGGTGAAGCGTAAGAACAAAACAGGTTCCTAGAAATAGTCGAGCCTAAAGCTACCTCCTAAATGAGTCAAAAAGGCTCATTTTTCTATATTTATCGCTTTATTAAGCGCTTGCCCACTAGATTAGGACGAGTGAGATAAACCACTCACACCACGCACTATGCAGATTCAATTCAACCTAGCCCATCAACTCGATGCTCTCTTAAGTGAAGCAGCATCCAAGGCAGGTCTTGATGCAAAACAATTTAAAGCTGAAGTCCGATCTGCAGATCCGGTGCATGGCGATTATCAGGCAAATGGCGTTTTGGGTTACGCAAAACAAAACAAAGCAAATCCTAGAGCTGTTGCGACATCCCTCTTAGGAGCCCTGCCTTCAGAACTAAATGAAGCGTTTGATATCCAAATTGCAGGACCAGGATTTATAAATTTTAAGTTAAAAACAGCGGCCCTGAGTGCCTGGCTACTTAAATACGGATCGTTAGAAGCGCTCAAAGAAGGTGCATCGCAAAATAAAAAGAACGAGCGCTGCGTTATTGATTTTGGTGGACCCAATACGGCAAAACAAATGCATGTTGGCCATGTCCGCAGTTCAGTGATTGGTCACGCCCTGTCTCGTATCTTAGCTTTTAATGGAGCTACCGTTATTACAGATAATCACCTCGGTGATTGGGGCACCCAGTTTGGTAAACTCATTTACGCTTACAAACGCTGGGTAAATCACGAGGCAATGAAGTCAGAGCCGATTGAAGAACTAGAGCGTTTATATAAACTCGGTAGTGCAGCTACCCCAGATAATTCTGCTGAATTAGAAGAAGCACGTTTAGAACTCGTTAAACTCCAGCAAGGTGATCCAGAAAACGTAGCACTATGGAAAAAGTTTACTGAGATAAGTCTCCTTGCTTTCCAAAAAATCTACGACCAATTAGGTATTCACTTTGATCATACTTTAGGTGAAAGTTTTTATAACGATAAACTAACTCCTGTTTATACGGAACTACTTGAGCACCATATTGCCGAGGAAAGTAAGGGAGCTTTAGTCGTATTTCATCCGGAGCATCCACGTTTTAAAACGCAGCCCTTTATCATTCGTAAATCAGATGGCGCAGCTAACTATGCGACAACCGATTTAGCTACCCTCCTTTACCGAGTTGAAACGTTTCATGCGACATCGATTATTTATGTCGTTGATAAACGCCAAAGTGATCACTTCGAACAACTCTTCTTAACAGCCAAAGCGTGGTTTAGTAAGACTCATAGAACATTACCTCATTTAAATCACGTAGACTTTGGAACCGTCTTAGGTGAAAACGGAACTCCACTTAAAACGCGTGAAGGTGATAATATCAAACTGCAGGACTTACTTAACGAAGCTAAGCAGCGCGCCTACACCCTTGTATCAGAAAGAAGCCCTGATTTTTCAGAAGATGAAAGACGTGAAATTTCAACGGTTGTTGGCGTAGGCTCCGTTCAATACGCAGATCTTTCCCAGAACCGTTCAAGCGACTACGTTTTCTCATGGGATAAAATGATTTCCTTAGAGGGAAATACAGCAGCCTACTTACTCTACGCAGCAGCTCGCATTCACTCCATTTTTAGAAAAAATTCTATCTCAATCGATGTTTCAGAACTCAGTAAAAACGCATCTGTTTTAGAAACACCAACCGAGATTGCACTGGCTCGTAAACTCATTGGGTTTTCCGATGCCATACGTTTAGCAGGAGATACACTACGTCCCCATTTCTTATGTCTTTATCTCTATGAATTAGCAGGAGCTTTCAGCGCCTTCTATACTGCGGATAAAGTTCTTGTAGAAGATATCGCCGTTCGCAATCGGCGTCTTGTCTTATGTTCACGAACCCTCCTATTTCTAGAAACAGGACTTAACCTTTTAGGCTTACGTACGTTAAAGCGTATGTAATATAATCTGTGCGTATATTATTTTCTAATACACCTAGAAGTATAACATCCATTAAAGAGGTCGCTACGCAGACCTTTAACGTTTTTTTTGAAACGCGCGCCTTCAACCGTGCAGCAGCGTTAAGTTTTAACACGATGCTCGGGCTAGGCCCTGTTGTTGCTTTAGCGGTATTAACAATAGGTCTTATTTTTTCACGCCACGATCAGCACATTGCCGTTACTGCCCTTAACCAAGTCATTCACTTTATTGCACCTCAGTTAACCGAGTACGAAAAAATAAGTGCTGCTGATCACTCGCTTCGCTATGGCGGCTCGGTAACCTTTAATCCGAAACTCATTTCCATGATCGACGGCTTTGTGGCTAGTACCCAAAAAAGCTCTGCCGGGGTCATAGAAACGATCTCCCTTATTATCGTAGTTTTATTACTGATTAATTCGATCGAAGAGGCCTTCAATGACATCTGGCACATAAAAGCACCAAGACCATGGCTTAAGCGACTTGGCTTCTTTTTAACGATTATGACCCTAGGGAGTGTCCTATTTGTAGCTACCGTGACACTCTCGGGTACAAGCGCCTTTATTTCGGTCTTTTTAGGCCATAGTAAACACTTTGGACCACTCCTTGCCTTCCTATCGAAGGGTATTTTTTCAATTATTTCCTTTATTTTACTGATCGGAATACTCGCTTTATTCTACCGTATCTTACCATTTACCAAGGTCTTATGGAGATCAGCACTCTGTGGAGCTACGGTAGCTTCCGCACTCCTCATTTTAAACAATTACCTCGGGTTTTTATATGTAAGACGTGTGATCGATACCCGCAGCTTATTTGGCTCTTTAGGGATTATTCCGGTCCTTATGTTCGGGTTATTTATCTTCTGGCTGATGGTCTTAATAGGTGGGCAAATCAGCTACGCTATCCAAAAAGTCTACTTTCAGGCTAAAAATAGCTCCGTTTAAGTAAGCCAAGGGGTAAGAAAGACCCCTAAGAAGGCCTATTTTCTCCCTTGCCAGTGGTGCTACACGACCTAGCCTTAACCCTTTCTACCCATGATTTCCTGGATTCAAAGAACCTTTCAGCATCACTTCCGTACTGTATTCGCCATCCTTTTGGCCGTAACGATTATCTCGTTCATCGTTACCATTGGCGCTACACCTGGCATTGGCCGTGGAGATCGTAGAGATATACGCCGCGATTTCTTTGGGCATAACCTTGCTTCCCAAGAAGACATGGGACGCGTGATGGGTGATGCTAGCCTAAGCGTTGAATTACAAGCTGGCTATGCAGGTCTTGATGCAGAACGCATTAAACTCTACGCACTCCAACGCGTTGCTGCTCTTCACTTAGCTGATGAATGGCATGTTCCAGCTGCATCAACTGATGAAATCACAACCTACATCAAAAGTTTAGGCATCTTCTTAGACCAAGACGGAAAATTTGATGCAACACGTTACGCAACCTTTCGTCAGAACGTAAAAAATAGCGGCTCCGTTGGTGAAGCTGATATTGCTCGCGTGATTGCAGATGACATTCGCGTAAAGAAAATTGAACGCTTGCTCGATGGTCCAGGTTATGTACTCGATAATGATGTAAAACTTGAATTACAACGCGCTGAAACGCAGTGGACACTTGCTACAGCAACAATCGACTATTCAAGCTACAAGCCAACGCTTTCACCAAGTGAAGCTGAATTAAATAAATTCTTTAAAGACAATTCATTCCGCTACCAAATACCTGTCCGTATCGTAGCAGAAAGTATTGATTTCCCTGCAGCTAACTATGCTAGCTCCGTATCCGTCACTGACACGGAAGTTCGTTCTTATTACGATCAAAACCGTGAAAGATTCCCAGCTCCACAAGCTGCGAAAACAGCAAAAGTTTCAGCAAATGCTGATACCGATTTCACTCTCGTAAAAGCTGACGTAAAAGCAGCACTTATCCAAGAAAAAGCAAGACAAGCAGCCGCTAAAGCAGCATCTGACCTCGCTTACTCACTTTACGAAAGCAAAGTCACAGCTGGTGATGCATTTAAACAGTTCCTTGCAGCTCGCAAATTAACTACACGTCCTCTTGCTCCATTTACAATTGAAGAAGGTCCAAGTGAATTAGGTAATTCAGCTGATATCAGTGACGCTGCATCAAAACTGAATTCAAACCGTTTCTTCTCTGAAGCAGTAAGCACCATGAGTGGCGCATCCATTCTTGTTTACAAAAGCTCAATCGCTTCAACACAACCTACTTTACTTGAAATTCATGATAAAGTAAGAGCCGATTTTATTGATAATGCACGTCACCGTAATTTTGCACAACTAGGTAGCACGCTTCGCGGAGTGATCCAAGGCCGTGTTGATACTGGTATGTCTTTTGATAAAGCTGTAGCTCAAGCAAGTAAGACCTATTCCGTTGCGATTAAAACAGGTTCAATCGCAAGCTTTACCCTACGTGAGCGTCCAAAGGATTTAACATCCCAAATTGCTGGAACTTTAGATCGTTTAGAAAAAGGACAAGTTTCAGACATGGTTATCGATAACGATAGTGGCGTTCTCGTTTACGCACAGGACAAGAAAGCTCCTGCTCTTTCAGCATCCAATCCACAAGTTGCAATCATGCGCCAAGCGATCGCTACTTCTACAGCACGTTTAGGCTCAGGTTCCTACTTAGGTGAGCTGGTTAGCAAAGAACTCAAGCGCACTGAGGAAGTTGTTAAGCAGTAAGCTTAGCTGCTTTCGTTCATTTTAGTAACTTAACTTTAAGTCAGGACGTCTTTCTCTAAGATTTAAACTCTTAAGCGAATCCCTATGATTCGCTTAGGTTTAAATTTTATAGTTACGTTTGTTTAGGATCATAAATCTCTTTTCTTATGTCACGTATTCTTTCACGTATTATCAGCCTTAGTGTTGCATTTAGTCTAGTAAGCTTAAGTAGCGCACAGACAGCGAATCCTCCTCTCACCCTCAAAGATGCGGTAGCTCAGGCGTTAGCTAAAAATTTTACAGTCAAAATTCAGCAGTACTCTGTAAGTCGTGCTACCGACTCAGTCATCATTGCTCAATCGGTTTATGATCCAAGTTTTGGGGTTAACTGGCAAAAAACGTTTAGCAAAAGTCCAGCCATCACCAATTCCACAAGTACTGTCACCGGTGGAAAAAATCCTGAAAATTCGAGTAACACCACAAACCTTACTCTTACTCAGGCCATCGCAACAGGCGGCACTGTAAGTGCTAACTATTCACTCAATCGTACGGCAAATAACACCGTACAGTCTTTATTTAATCCTGAGTACTTAGGCCAAGTGGCACTCAACGTAAGCCAGCCACTCTTACAGGGAGCAGGAACTGATTATGGTATGGCAGCAATTCATAGCGCTGAATTCGGCAAAAAAATTGCGAAAGAAAACTTTAAAAGTGCTGTGTTAACCATGATCTACAACGTGGAGGCAGCTTACTTAAATTTAATTTATACGCGTAAGCAGTACATGGTAGCGCAAGACACTCTTAAACTTGCTCAGCAACTACTCGATGAAAATACAATTAAGCGCCAAACAGGTATTCTCACTGACTTAGATGTAACGCAAGCCGAAGCTGGTGTTGCGACAGCAAAGAGCCAACTCATTGGCTATAAGCAAGCGATGCAAAATGCAGAAGACACACTTCTGCAAACCATGGGAGAATCCCAGTTCAAGGACACTGTTGGTAGTGTAGAATTTCCTAGCGAATCTACCTTAGATGTTTCCTTCGATTTGTCGTATAAAAAAGCACGTGACAATGGACCTAATCTTGCCGTGATTGAAGCTACGATTGAGCAGTACAAACTGACCGCTCTTCAAACAAAACGTAACACATTACCTCAATTAAATGCTGTTGCAGGCGTTGGCTATTCGAGTGCTGACCACTCCTATAGTGATGCAAGTAACAACGTATGGAATGGCCCTGGTTATAACTGGAGCGCTGGCTTACAACTCACTATTCCTTGGGGAATGCGCGCGAACCGTGCGTTATACCGCCAAGCCATGGCTAACTTAGAAAGCCAAAAGGTAGCTCTTGATCAAGCGGACCAAACGCTCACCGTACAAGTTCGTAGCGCAATTCGTGCTGTCAATGCTAACAAAGAAGCCGTAGCAGCCAGTGAAGCAACGGTAGCATTAAGCCAAAAGCAATATAGCCTACAAAAGGCTAAATTTGATGCAGGTTTAGCAACCAGTTACGATGTGCTCCAAGCTCAAAACCAATTGGAAACCGCTTTAAATACTCAAATTCAAGCTAACGTAGCACTTCACTCATCTGTCGCTAATTTACATTTCTTAGAAGGCTCTTCACTTGATACCTATCAAGTGAATCTTAACTAAGCATTAAATAAGTCTCTAGGATTTTTAAGCGTATCAGCAGTTACTAGACGATGCTCTGGCAACTGTGTTTTGAACCACGTCTTTTGCTTTTTAACCAAATACTTAGTATTTGAAATTATTTCATACGCTAATCGGTCACGTGCTAACTTACCGTCTACATAATCAATCACTTCACGGTAACCGATCGCTTTTGACGCAGTTAAATTCTTCCTAAGCCCATTCGAGAGAAGAGCCCTTACCTCATCAATGAGGCCTGCGTTAAGCATGAGTTCCACCCGTTTTTCTATACGCTTCTCTAAGACGTCTGGCTTTTGCTCAAGCTGGGTTAATTCGAGTGTATAATCACAAAAAGGGGCAGGAATTTTCTCAAATTCCAGAGCTAATTCACTCAACGTTTTACCGCTCGCTAAACAGCGCTCAAGGGCACGTGTTACACGTCGTGGATTCTGAATATCTAATTCACCTAAACCCAATGGATTTAAACGCTTTAATTGTTCAACCAAACTACCGAGACCTTCTTGGTTTAATTTTGAATCAATTTCAGTTCTTAATTCTGGGGTAATTTCAATCTGATCCGCTACCGCACTAAAAAAAGCTTTTAAGTAAAATCCGCTTCCTCCTACAACTAATACTGAATTACCCCGCTTGTGAATTTCTTCCACGATTTCTTTAGCGAGCGCCACATAACGGGCAATATTCATGGTTTCACTCACTTCCATGATATTAATTAAGTGATGCTTCACTGAACTTAATTCATCTGCAGTAGGCTTTGCAGTTCCAATATCCATTCCCCGGTAAAAGAGTTGGGAATCTGCTGATATAATTTCAGCTCCCATTTCACGCGCATATCTAATAGCCCACTCTGTTTTTCCAGACGCAGTACAGCCAGTTAGAACGCGTATTACAGAACTAAATGGCTTGGTAGACACTCGCTATGCGTTATTTACGACTTACGCCTAAGACTAAGTCAGAGGCTTTGAGTTTTAATTTGGGTCCTACAGATGCGCGGTTAGCTAAGTTGTCTTTGATAACGTTAACCAAAGCACTACCCACAATAACACCATCAGCTAAAGCAGCGACTTCAGTTACGTGCCCTCTATTTGCGATTCCGAAGCCAACAGCAACCGGTAATTTGATCACAGATTTTATACGGCCAACAGCTTCTGCTATACCCGTGGCTACTTGATCACGTACTCCGGTAACACCTTCTCTAGAAACATAGTAAATGAAGCCAGTAGCTATCTTACCGATGATCGCAAGGCGTTCATCGGGAGTTGTTGGTGCAACAATGAAAACATTATCTAACCCATGTTTTTTCGAAGCTTGAGATAATTCAGTCGCTTCTTCAGGAGGTAAATCAAGGGTAAGCATCCCATCTACTCCGGCATCTTTCGCTTGTTTTACGTATGCTTCCACACCGTTTGAAAATACGAGATTATAGTAGGTATAAAATACGATAGGTACCTGACTTTTTTCACGAATTTTTCGGACTAATTCAAATACGCGTGATGCGGTCATACCACTTTCAAGTGCACGCTGAGCGGCAAGTTGATTTGTTATTCCATCAGCGAGAGGATCAGAAAATGGAACCCCAAGTTCTAAGATATCGACTCCTGCATCGATCAACGCATGGCATGCTGCTAGGCTCGTTTCAAAATCAGGATCACCGGCACACAGATAGGCTATAAAAGCCGCACGGTTTTGTGATTTAGCTGTAGCGAATGCTTGAGATATGCGAGACATGAATGAGTGTTAAGGTGTATGAAAATTGAAGCCTTCTGGCAAGGCAGTAGGATGAGTATTATCTTAAGGAAAATTCCACAACTACCGGGCAATGATCAGATATCATTGCCTGAATGACCTGACACTTGACCTTACGGCAAGCCGCAGGAAGAAAAATAAAATCTAAGCGTCGTCTTGGAAATGGTGAAGGAAAAGTCGCTTCATTAAGCGGCCTTATCCAATAGTCACCGTAATTAGAAAGTATAGACCACAGATAGGCAGTTGCATCATCTCTTTCGTTAGAATTATTAAAATCCCCACATACGATCGGAGGAATAAACCACTGATCCTTGGCCAAAATATACTTCAATTTTAGCCAAGCGCTTAACTGTTCGATTTGATTCATTCGCTGAGCTCTAGAACTCGCATGTAAATGCAAATTGATAAAAGGAACTTTTTTCCCGTGGAAATTTATCTCAGCGTAAAAGAATCCTTTCTCCCCTATTTTTCTTTTTCCAAAAACTATCGTCTCCGTATCCAAAATAGGTAACTGAGATAAAAAAGCGTTTCCGTAGTCTAAATTCAGTATGCCTTGTCTTCTATTATGAATACCAAAGGCAGCATGAGCAAAACCAGCATGGACGCGTATATAATCCAGATGATCAAAGTTACCAGACCAACGAGCTCTCTCATCAATTTCCTGGAGGGCTACTATGTCTGGCTTAATATCGCTCAAAAGTGAGGCTATTTTCCTTAAATTTAACCTAATTTTTCGCGAAGAAGTGATACCTTGGATGGGTGTCAGACCCCTTCCATGGGCAATATTAAGGGTCATTATCCTTAATCGCTTCATATAGATAAGATTAATAGCTTATCTAAGACGTGAAGAAACAAGAAATTACACGAGTATACCTAAAACCAAGCAAATTAAGCCTTTAGCAAGCGCTTGACAGGGCTTTTAAGCCTAGAGATTCTATACCTTCATTTATTTACGGCGGTCATAGCTCAGTTGGTTAGAGCACAAGATTGTGAATCTTGGGGTCGCGGGTTCGAGTCCCGTTGGCCGCCCCATTTCTCTTCTGTAGGCCAGTCCTTCAGAATGAACAAAATAGCGAGATGGTAGAAACTAAGAGATTAGGCAGGCTATAAAGAGGTAGCTAAGAAAAAGCCACCCTGCTCTTAAGCAAGGTGGCTAGTGTTGATGTTGATTACGCTAAAAGGTTATGGAACCTCATATACTTCAATGAGCGTTACTCCAGCAGTTCCAGATACACTGGTTGCCTGCACTGTATAAGAACCAGGAGCTAGTGTCATTAATACGGCTGAATCCTTACTGGTATTAGAAGCATAAGGGAATGCTCCTACATTTGCTGCAGCGGTAGCTATAGCAGTATCTCCTGCCCATCCAGCATTTGATGCTATTACTGTTGCACCTGAGAAGACACTGATTTGAGGATCAGTCATAGTACCTGGTACATTATAGGACGCTAAGGTTGGTCCTGATGCTCTAATTAGGACTGTTTTAGAGGTAGTACCACTGATTACAAATCCTGCTGTGAGTGTTCCATTTCCAGGGACTAGTTGTCTACAGGATAGATTTACTAAACGTGGTGAGGTAGAAGTATAGTTAGTGGTATTATCGTAGACTTCAGCGAGTGCGTTACCTACTCCATTATTATTACCCTGTACTTGAACTGTGTAGCCACCTTGTACACTAGGGAGGGTCTGCACTACTGCTGCATCAAGGCTGGTTGTAGGAGTTAACTGGAATGCTCCTGTTGCTGCTTCTGCTGCGTTTACTGCAGTTACATTAGAAGCAGAAGATCCCCAGTTATCATTAGTTACTACAACATTACTACCTTGGAATAGAGTAAGTGCAGGATCTGCTAGTACTGTTGGTACATTGAATGCAGTCAGTGCTGGTCCTGATGCACGTATTAATAGAGGTTCTGATCCTGTTGTACCTGCTCCACCATTTACGAAACCAAGTGTTAGCATTTGAGAACCTGGTCCATCCATTGTTAATACTGATAGATTAACTAAGCGTCCTGGATTTGTTGTAGTAAGCAATGTGAGCTGTGCCGAGGTAGTCGTTACTGATCCTGCAGAATTTGTGAAAGTACAGTTATACGTACCTACATTTGCTGAAGTAGCTCCAGGAATAAGTAACGTAGATGACGTGGCACCTGTTATAGCTACTCCATTAAGATACCACTGGTACGTTGCAGTTGTTGTAGATGATGCTGCTGCTTTAAAGACTACAGTAGATCCAGACGTAATGGTTTGAGATGAAGGATTAATTGTAATCGTGGGTGATCCAGTAGCTGTTACGCTAAGTGGTACGTAGTTTGATACTGTTGTTCCGCCAGCATTACCAACTAGCACTGAATAAATACCACCATCTGATAACTGTGCTGCTGGAATCGTATAGGATGCAGAATAAGCATTAGCTATATTGATCCCATTTTTCTGCCACTGATACTGTATCGTTCCTGTTCCAGTTGCTGTTACTGAAAGTGTAGCAGATGATCCAGATTTTATTGAGACTGCTGTGGGTTGCGATGTGATGG
>Ga0214166_1000448_pt1 | contig 20818 bp, 21 predicted proteins | sample TroBogepilimnion_27_FD_153005 | JGI IMG/M metagenome (GOLD analysis project Ga0214166, IMG submission 153005) | Freshwater microbial communities from Trout Bog Lake, WI - Practice 18AUG2009 epilimnion v3 | ecosystem: Environmental > Aquatic > Freshwater > Lake > Epilimnion/Euphotic zone ...
ATTTATTTTCACCCCATTGAAACCCGCATAAACACAGTCCGAAATTGACATATTTAGAATTGTTCTAAATCTAGTTTGACGTTTCACGCGGGAAAGCGCGTCAATCAAGCTCGCTTTAATCCATTGCAATAGGCTCAATAGGCCGTGCTAATAGGCGATATGGGGCATAGGGTGGCGGCATAGTCCAAAAGGTTCTTCCGGGGAGGTTTTCTTAACAGGTGACCAAGCTCGCTTTCTTTGTCTCGATAGAAAAAATTACAAGATTTCCGTTGCGATTTGAAGTTTTGGCATGAAAACTGAATAAATTAACTGAAAAACAACAATCCCCCCAGCCATGCTCATTCGGCGGGTTATCCTTCGTGTCTCTCTTGGTTAGCCGGAAGGGTCGAATGTGTAAAACGGCGCGAGACTCCTTTTATTTTTTAACGAAGGTCGTATTAACGTCCGATGACGGGCTGGCTTGCGCGGTATCTTCAGCCGGACTTTACTTCGGCAGAAATGTATTGACAAATCTACGCCTTAACAACAAAGTCAATTTCAACATGGACGACGAACCCTGCGGGATAGGCGGGCTGCGAATCATTAACGAGACTGGACACCTTGAAGGGGTGGACAAGTCCGAAATGTCAGATGTCTATCGGCGGTTGTCAATTACTGACGGCGGCGACGTTTCGCCAGAAGATTGGGAGCGGTTGGAAAAGTTGAAGGGCCTGGCGGAATTGATGGACTCGGTTTTCTTTTGGTGCTGGACAGAAAAGACGGCGAGCGGATTTACACCACGCCACCCGAAAGCCGCGCAGAATCGGTTTGTGGCGATGACGGCATTGGTTAGGCCGGACATGATTGGCGATAAGAGCTACGAGCAGATAGGCGAGCAAATAGGGGTTGGTAAAGCGTGGTTGTCGGCAATGGCAAAAGACTTTCAAAAGAACTTCGGATTAAAATTTCAGCGCAGCCATAAAGACGGCGGCAATCATTCGGCGGCGGCAAAGAAAGTTTGGCAAAAGAAAAAAGCTAAGGCATGACCATTCCCGAAAAAATCCACCGCAAAGACCTTGCCGAGCTAATCGGGTTGACGCCGCGCCGCGTTGACCAGATGGCCGAGGACGGAATCATTCCCAAAGGCGAGAATGGAATGATTGATTTTAAGGGCGCGATTCAGGGCTTGCTGAACCGCAAAAAAGAAAACACGACCCCCGCCGTTGAGCGATTAAACCTTGCGAAAGCCAAGCGCGAGGAACGTAAAGACCGGCAAGAGGCGGGAGACGATATTTCTGCTCCGGTTGTGATTAGGACTTGGGAAGAGGTTGCCGTCACGGTTAAGCAAAGATTTTTGCGTGTCGGCAATAACGTCCAAAGCAAGCTAGGATTGACCGAAGCGCAAAGGCTGGCCATTGATGAAGAAATCAGGGGTGCGCTTTCAGAGTTTGGGAAAAAGTTAAACTACGCCGCGAACATCGCCGAAGATCAAGGCGACGAGGCCGGAATAAAGGCACTAAGCCAATGAAAACAGTAGTCATAACCTAAAACTGCGATTTTTGCGGGAATTAAAATTTACTTGGACGAACAAGTGAAGAAGCAAAAAATAAAACAAAAACACCATGAAAGCAACAGTTGAAATAATAAAGATAACACCCAAAATGGCCCGCGAGTTTTTGGCTTGCAGGCTAGATGGACAACGCAACATTCGAGACAGTTGGGTTTTTAACCTGATTACTCAAATTACAAAAGGAGAGTTTAGGCTGTCTTGTGACGCTATTGTCCTTGTCAAAGGCATGTTGGCTAATGGGCAGCATAGGCTAACTGCCGTTGCCGAAAGCGGAATAGCTTGCGACTTTATATTGATGAGGACCGATGACGAGGATTTATACAGGCTGATTGATTGTGGATGCAAGCGAACCGCCGCTGATGTGCTTGGCGGTGAAAACAGCAGAGATGTGGCGTCGGTTACATCTAAGATTTTAGAGATGAAAAAAGGCATTTTAACAACAATGGGCAGAAAATTTTCACATGGAAAAAGTTTAGATTACATAATCACAAGAGAAGAACTGCTTTCATTTGCTGAATCAAATTACAAATTGATTACTGAGGCCATTCAGTTTGTTCAACCTTTAAGGCAATCAATGAATTTATTGCCGACATCAATTGCGGCCAGTGTTTATTTCGTTGGACGCCAAAAAGACAAAACAAAAACAGATGAGTTTTTTGTTGCCCTGTTTGACGGAAAGGCAACCGAAGAAAGCTCCGCAACGGATTTAAGAAATAGAATCATAAAAACAAAAATGTCGAAAGTAAAAATCCCGTCTTCCTATCTTTGTGGATTAACAATAAAAGCACTTAGGTCATTTATTAACGGAACCAGACCCGGAGTGTTGAAGATGGTGGAAGGCGAAGAATTTCCGAAATTTGAATGAAGGCGACGAAAAAGGAATTGAGGCGTTGAAATGATTTAGTGGCCACCGATTTGAATTGGAATGCAATAATTAGGAGGCGTCGTCGGTGTATCTCCTCCGGTAAAAATCCGGCGTTGCTGGCACGATAGCCGCACAATTTTAACATGACCGGACTGCCAAAAGCATTGCGCGAACTGGCGCGGATTATTGAACCGCCAGAGCATTTGCTTATTTCCGAATGGGCAGACAAGTATTTTTATCTGCCGTCCGAGGGTAACGCCGAAGCCGGAAAATACAAATGCTCACGGATGCCATTTCAGAGGGATATGCTGAACGACCCACTAGACCCAGCTTGCTCTGAAATCGCGTGGCAAATCTCATCCCAGCTTGGCAAAACGCTTTCCATTTGCATCATTCTCGGCTACCACGTTGACCACGCGCCTTGCGCGATGCAGGTTGTTTATCCAACGCTCGATTCGGCCAAAAGTTTCATGCGGGAAAAATTTGTTCCCTCGACAAAAGAGACGCCACGACTAAAAGGCAAGTTGATAGAGCCGCGCGCGAAAGATTCGGAAAGCACGACGATGAATCGAAAGTTTGCTGGCGGCAACTTGACCGCGCTTGGCGCAAATTCGCCGTCAGGCTTTCGGCAACGCTCAAAGAAAATTTCCATCCAAGACGAAATTGACGCTTACGAAACAACGGCGGAAGGCGACCCATGCGCGCTAGGTGACCGCGCAACAATTACTTTTCACGATGCTGTAAGGCTAAAGTCGTCAACCGTCACCAGCAAGGGCGCGTCACGCATTGAAGAGATTATCGAGCGGAGCGACAAGCAAATGTATTTCCTGCCTTGCCATGCTTGCGGACATTTTCAGGTTTTGAAATGGTCTAACGTCAAATGGACATTCAAGCAATTGGACGGCAGCGAGGTTTCGGACACGTCAAAAACAATTTATGAATGCGAAAAATGCGGAAGTGAATGGAGCGACCAACAAAGGCTTGCGGCGATTGCCAGCGGGCATCCTGAAAATCCTGCGGTCAACGGATTTCGCGCCGAGTGGCGCGCGACCGCTGCGTTTAACGGAATTCGCGGGCGTTTGCTTTCAGGGCTGTATCAAACCATCGGCAAAAAGCGGGCGTTCAAATCCTATCTCCACCAGTTCGCAGAAAACTTTCTCACCGCGAAAAAAGGCGGCAAAGAAACCCTGCGCGTCTGGACGAACATCTTTCTAAACGAATCATGGGAAGAGGCTGCGGAGCAAGTTGCATGGAGTCCATTACTTGAACGCTGCGAAGATTACGAAGGCGAATTACCCGCAGAAGTTTGCTTGCTCACGGCGGCGGCGGACATTCAGAAAGACCGCGTTGAATTGGAGATTCTTGGTTGGGGTGACGAAGAGGAAACATGGGGCATCGAAAAACACGTCATCTACGGCGACTTCGATTTGCCGGACGTGCAAAAGCAGGTTGAAGATTATCTATCCAAGAAATTCACGCATCCGACCGGCGTTGAAATCGGCGTGACGTGCGCGGCCTTCGATAGTGGACACAAGACAAAGGCGGTTTATCGCTTTTGCAAGCGCAACTTTGCTCGCCGATTTTACGCCGTCAAGGGTAGTTCAACGCCGCATTCGCCGCTAGTTCAGGCCAACAAGAATAAATTTTACGGCATTTGGCTTTACAACATCGGAACAGACACCGCGAAGGACGCAATTTTTTCGCGGTTGAAGATTGAAGACCCCGGAGCGCGGTTTTGCCACTTCCCGAAGGCGCGCGGCTACACCGAATCGTATTTCAAGCAGCTATGTTCTGAAAAGCTGCAAACATTCATGGAGAAGGGGCAAGTCCGTCGCCGCTGGGTCAAAACTTTTGAGCGCAACGAATCTTTGGACTTGCGCGTGTATAATCTCGCGGCGTATGACATCTTGAAACCGAACATTGCGAAAGTTCGCGCAGCGGTGATTCCGCAAAACACGGTTGCTCCGATTGCTCAAGAGAAGACTGAATACGTTTTGAAGCCAGTTGAGAAATCCGCTCCGGTTACGCCCGCGCCAAAACCAATTGCCAAACCCGCCCCGCGTGTTCGCGTCGGCGGATTTGTTGGAAGTCGCAAGGGTTGGCTGTAAATTGACTTTTGCTTAAAAGAGAAGAGCAGGTTTAACTTTCGCCGTCGCGCGATGGTTTGACTTAATCGGCTGGCAAAGCCGAGATTGCAAATCAAATAGCATTGTCAGTTCCAATTAAAAACTACGAGCCGATTCAAATTGCGGCAGGTGATACGCTGTCTTGGCAGCGGTCGCTAGGCAATTATCCAGCGTCACAAGGCTGGCAACTCACCTACGAACTTCGCGGCAACGGTCAAGCCATCGAGTTTTTATCCACCGCGAACGGCGACACGCACGTTATCAACGTAACGGCGGCGACAACCGCAACGTGGCTTCCAGCAAGTTACACGATGGAAGGCTTTGCTGGCAATGTCAGCACGGGCGAGCGTCAGCGCATCTACCTAAACAATCTCGCCGTCACGCCAAATCTTGAAGGGGCTGCGCCGGACATTGATTTGCGAACGCAAGCGCAAAAGATGATTCAGCTAATAGAAGCCGTCCAGCTTGGTAAAGCAACTCACGACATTTTGGAAAGCGAAGTCGAGGGGACGCGCATCAAAAGACTTTCGCCAAAAGATTTGCGCGACGAATACAATTATTGGAAACAAATCCGCCAAAACGAAGTGAAGAAAGAAAATTCCAAGATGGGCAGGAGCAACGGGCGCAACCGCTACACGGTTTTTACCGACCCGAACCAAGCCAGCATAGGCCAATTTGGTGCTTTACCGCCGATTTTCCCGTTTGGAGGCGGAAATTGTGAGTGAAAAAGTCGTTAGAAAAGCGGGTGAAATCGCGGTTTTACCACCCATAAAAGGGCTTGAAAACACCCCAAAAGAGACGGTTATCACGGTAAAAACCATTGAAAAACCGCTAGAATGGAACGAAAGAAAGTCCGTTCGCAGCGATGGCAAGCGGATGTTTGCGTCCGCAATGACTTCGCGGCTAACCGGCGATTGGCCGGTGTCCATTTCTTCCGCCGACGCCGAAATTTTAGTTTCTGCAATCGCCACGCGCTCACGGCTTCGCCAATTAGAGCGCGACGACGATTATATGCGCCGGATGTTGCGCTTGTTTCAAAACAACGTCATCGGCCATCAAGGGATTCAGTTGCAAATGAAAATCCGCGAGCCTGCGCCCGCGTTGAAACCGCAACCAAACGACCCCGCCAATCCGAACGCTAAAGTTTCCAACAAGCCGCGCTTTCAATTCGACACGGAAGCAAATCAGATGGTGCAAGATGCGTGGAAAGAATTTTTGAAGCCGCAAAATTGCACCGTGATGCGGAATATGTCAGGCGTGAATTTGCAACGGCTGGCGGTTCGCGCGTGGAAACGCGATGGCGCAATCATGGTTCGCAAGTATCGCGGATTCAATAACGCCTTTGGCTTTGCGGTTCGTCCGTTGGAAATTGATTTTTTGAACTTTTGGAATGTTGGTAAAAATCCATTGAACGGAAATAACATCAAATTCGGAATTGAATACGACGAATTTGATTGCCCGATTGCTTATTGGATTTTGTCGCGGCATCCCGGCGAAGTCCTGCCGAACAATTCCGACAAGATTTATCAGACGCGCGTTCCCGCCGAAGACATCTACATGATTTTTGACATTGACCGCGCAAATCAGTTAGTCGGTATGCCGGATTTTTGCTCGATTGCTACGCGATTAAATGCGCTTCACCGATACGAAGAGGCGGAAGCCGTCGCCGCGCGTGTGGCGGCTTGCAAGGGCGGATTTGTTTCCAAAACTTTGCCAACGGAATATGACGGGCCAGTTGACCAGCGCGGAAATTCGCTTGAAGAAATGTCCCCCGGCATGGTTGAAATGGGCGACCCTGGGGAAGTCTGGCACGACATTGACCCGAAACATCCGATGGATGCCTATGGTTCGTTTGTAAAAGGGATGTTGCGTGGAGGCGCGGCGGGAGCGGGGCTGGCTTACAACACCGTCGCCAATGATTTAGAGGGCGTGAACTATTCCAGCTTCAAGGCCGGACGGCTGGAAGATACCGCGCAGTATCAATACGACCAGCAGCACATCATTGACCAGTTGATGCAGCCGATGTTTGAAGACTGGCTTCCGTTTGCGATGTTGAAAGGCAAAATCAAAATGCCGCTGGCGAAAGAAGATAAAATTCTTTCAGGCGTCAACTGGCAACCGCGCGTCTGGGCGAGCGTTGAGCCGATGAAAGAAGTTCAAGCCGACATCCTTGAAGTTGAGGCTGGCTTTGCGACTCGCCGAGAGAAAATTGCCGAGCGCGGCGGGAACATTGACGAAGTTGACGAGACGCGCGAAGAAGACCAGCTATCCGAGCAGACGCACAACATTCAACCCGCGCCAATCTCGCAACCAACAATTACGAAGGGCGCAGTTGCCGAGCAGGGAGCTTCACCCGCGTCCTCTGGCGAAACTTAAAAATTGACTTTCGCTTAAATGGTAGAATGGAAACAGTTTTTTTTAGAAACGCAGAAATTGAAACCCCCGATGTCGCCACTGGCGCAATCAAACTTTCATTCGCTTCCGAGCTTCCTGTTTTGCGCTCGGATTCATCCGGCCAATACTGGGAGGTTTTGTCTCACGCGCCCGGAGATGCAAACTTTGGCTTCATAAATCGCAAGGGAGTCGCGCTGCAAGACCACAATGAGAAGCTAGACATTGGCGATGTTGTAAATAATTCGGTCAAAGTTGACGCCGACAAAAAGACGCGCGGAGAAATCAAACTTTATGATGAAAACTGGCAAACCCGCGTTAAAACCGACTGGTCTAAAATACCTGTAAGTGTTGGCTACACTCGCCTTTCAATCGTTTCTGAAAGCGTTGGCGAAGATAAAATTCCAGTTCGCCGCTTCGCTTGGAGTCCCTACGAAGTTTCCCTTCTTACTGTCCGCGCTGCGGACTCAACTGTGGGCATAAATCGTGCCGCAGAAATTGACTCTACCGTAAATGTAGAAACAAAAGTTTCCGAACCAACCAAAATCATTATGTCAGAAAAAATTGAAATCACCGAGGCGCAACGCAAAGAATTTGGCGATGCCGCACTAACCACTGACCGCGCTCGCCGCAAGGCTATTCACGACGCAGCTGAAAAGATTGCGCAAAAAACGCCGACGATGGCCGAAGCGATTCGCAAGATTGCGACGGACTGCGATTTAGCTGGCGAAACGGTTGGCGACTTTTCCGGCAAGGCTCTGGAAGCCTTTGGCGCGCGCAAACTCGACCACACGGAAGCGCACATTGGCATGAGCCAAGCCGAGGTTGAAGATTACTCGATTGTTCGCGCCGTCCAGTCCTGCATGAACAGCAAGAGCGGCAAGATTGAAAAGGACTGCCCCGAATTTGATTACAATCAGGAAGCCGAAAAACGTTACGGCAAGCGCAGCTCGTCTTTCTGGATTCCTACCGATGTCACAGTCGGCAAGAAAGGCGACCCCGAAAAAGGCCGCCGCGATATGCAGGTCAACATTTTCGGTCAAGGTGGCGCATTTGTGCCGACCTTGCTTGAGCCGACTCCCATTGAATTGCTCCGCAACAAGATGGTGCTTTCGACGCTCGGCATCCGCGTCATGGGTGGATTGACTGGCAACGTGTCGATTCCGCGTCAGACCGGCGCGGCTACGGCTTACAGTCTTTCTGAAATCGCGCAAGCGGCTGTCAGCAATCAGACGATTGACCAAATCTCGCTCACGCCGAAACGCGTTTCGGCGGTTGGCATCTACTCGAAACAGCTTTTGATTCAATCCGCGATTGCGATTGAAAACTTCATGCGCGACGATTTGATGACCGTCAATGCCATCAAGTTGGATTATCTCGGCTTCAACGGTTCTGGCGCGGCCAGCGAGCCGCAAGGCATCATCAACACTCCCGGCGTTGGCTCGGTTACGTTTGGTGCGGCTGCTACCTACGCCAAGCTCGTTGCGTTTGAAACTGCTATCAACGCGGCCAACTCGCAGGGCGGCAACCGCGCCTATGTGACCACGCCGACGGCGAAAGGCACGCTCAAGAGCGCGGCCAAGTTCTTGACTGGCGGCGGCACGAACGTGACGAACATCGCGCTTTGGGAAGACAACGAAATCAACGGCTATCCCGCGCTGGACACGAACCAGATTTTGAACAACCAGATGATTTTCGGCAATTTCAACTCGCTGATTATGGCGATGTTTGGCGGGCTGGACATCGTAGTTGACCCCTACACTTTGGCGGACAAGGGGGAAGTCAAAATCACCATCAACAACTTCATTGATATCGCCTTGCGCCACCCGCAGGAATTTGTCGTGTCGGCTGATGCAGCCAACCAATAATTGACGACCAACAGAAGAACATTCAACTAATAAATAAAATGAAAATTAACAAATTGAAATTGCTGATTCTGGCGGTCGCCAGTCTTTCACTCGGTGCAAAAGCGCAAGGCACGATTGATTATTTCGCGCAACCGCGAACCGTCATTGTGTCCGCGCCGCAGCAGCTTTCCGGCTCGGCGGCGGTGACGAATAACTGGGTTGACATTCACACGCTCGGCGGCATCGCCAAGCTGGATGTCTCCATGTTTAACATCTCCGGCTCAAACGCCGTTACGTTTGCGGTTCAAACGTCTGCCGACCAAACCAACTTGGTCACGCTGGCGAATGTGGCGATTGCAAGCGCGCTGTCTGTGATTTACACCAACGCAACTTATGGCGGGACAAGTCTGACGGCGACCAACACGTTTAACATCGCCGGAACGCTAACCACGCCAACCTCCGCAACCGCTGGTTGGGCAACTCAATACATTATTCCCGCGCCGTTCACAAATTCCGGCACAGGATTGACGCTTACTTCAAACAGCATAACCACGTTTGGCTTTAAGGCTGACGACGCCGCGCGCTACGTTCGGATTGTCTGGACGGGCGCAGCCACGGTTACAAACGTCGTGAGCGCAACTTTGACCGCACAATAAACCAAATAAAACCTAACAAAAAACACTATGAAATTCAAAGCAACAAGCGACTTTCGGAACACGCACAAGCTGAAAGTTGACGGCAAAAAAGAAGGCGATTTGCATATCGCCAAAGGCGACACGTTTGAAGTGGATGTTGAAGACCAAAAGACAGCGGAACTTATCGCCATCCTCGGACATTCAGGCCGCATCGTTGACGTTGACGGTTCGCCGGTTAGCGTGGCGAAGATTGATGCCGAAGTGAAAGCGGAAAAGGCGAAAGCCGCCGCGCTTGCCGCCGCTGAAAAGAAATAATCTGGTTGCAACCATTCCCGCCGCTGCCGCTGTTTTTGGGTTTCAGCGGCAGCGGTTTTTGATTTATGTCAGTCTATTCAATCCATGCAGCATCGCTGAAACAAGTTTATGATGAACTTGGAGTAGACGCGCCAGTGTTCACATGGAACGAGACGGACTGGAAACTTCTTCCCGGCGGCGCAAAGTTCAAACGCGCAAACGACATCGGCGGATTTGCGCTGACAAGCGACTTGCAGTTGACTTGCTTGACAGGCCAATTCGGCGGCACACTGCCCGACTCTGGCGAGACGATTACTTACGTCGGCAAGGATTACACCATAACCAACGTAACACCCGCGCCCGCTGGCTATCAGATGCGAATTAACGCCGATTTGAACGTGCAAGGAATGTAATGGCAAACGCGCAATTCAAAATTAACGACCGAGAGTTTATGCGGACGCTGGAAAAGTATCAGGAATACACGCGCCGGACTATTCCCGAAATCGTGAACACGAAGGCGTTTTTCATCGCGCGTGCGGCGGTGGTTTATACGCCAAAGGCTGATTCGTCAAAGGTCAGGAAGTTTTTTGGATATGATGGTGGACGAATTGCAGGAATGATAATCAACAAGCGGCGTGGCGAGCGCGGGCAAAAAGGGCTTTACGGCGATGCGATGGCTGAAGCGCAACAAATGATGAAGGCGGCTCGCCTTCGCTCGGTTGCTTATATCAAATCGGGATGGCTTCCGGCGATAAAAACACTTGGCGGATTGATACCGTCTAAAAGCGGTGCCATGCGTAGCGAAGAGGGCAACGCAACGGGCAGGCCAAAACAAATTGGGCAACCAAAAGGAAAAGTATCACCCGCAAAAGGCGGTGGATTTTTAGCCAAAGCAATCATAACCAACATGGCGAATGCGCGTCACGATACGAAAGACGCCTTGATGGAATTTGGCGGGCCAGCACTGCAAAAAGCCATTGAACACGAAACGCTTTCCATGAAGGTTTACATTGAGGACAAAATGCAAAAAGCCGCTGGCATGGCTGGCGTTAAATTAACCAAAGGCGGTCAAATTGTTAACCGCTAATTTATGGAACATCCCGAACTAATTGAAAACGCTTTCGTCAACTACCTAACTACAAAAGGCGGCTGGACAAGCAACCTGCTTTTGCTGGCCGGCGAAAACAACGTGGACAAATCAGATGCGCGGATTGTGGCGTATGTGGAAGGCGATTTAGGCAACGAAGACCCGCCGCTTTCCGGCAACCGTTGGGCGGATGTTGTTGTCGAATTACGGACACCGTATAGCAAGTTGACCGCCGCAGAAAAGGCGAACGGCACTACCGACCCATTGCCACAACACAAAGCCAACGCTGCCAACCTTCAAACGGTGATGCTGTCTCAAACCTTGCCAGAAGATTTGACGGCGGCACAGGCTAATTTCACCTGCTTTGGGTTAAGTGAGCGGACGCCGACGCGAAAGCTGGATGGAAACTATTGGGGAACTGGCTGGAAAATGAAAATCTATTCCTGCCCGTCAGCTATACCCGCATAAATTGACTTTTACTTTAATTGTAGAATGACGAAACTTTTAGCCATCACCATTTTGATTTGCGGCTTGTGTGCCTCGCGCGCGGCTCTGGTTTCTTCTAACTTGCTCGCGCTGACTTCGGTGAATTTCACTACCAATACCGGCACGGCGATTTCGCTTGGTAACGCATCGGTCTATCCCGCGCCGACTTTCCTTTTGCAATCGGTTGGAACTGGCGGCACGAACTTTATGAGCGGCGGCAGGATTCTTTTAGGCATCTCAACCAACGTCGCAAACATGGCCGTGGTTGGCGATTATTCAGTCACCAATGACGGCATCGCGTCAATCTCACTTACCAACAGCGGCACAGTTACGATTTACTGCGCTTTTCAGGCTTACAACAAAACAAACATTGCCGTGCAACTTGGCGCGCAGTCCGTTCAAAACAAATAATTTTATGACACCTATTGCCGGAGTAAAAACCATTGCGGACGCGCTGGCGGCGATTGAAGCCATCACCGCGCCGAGTCAACAGACCGTGCCATCAGTCAAAGATGGCGCGAGTCCCGCCGAAAAAGTCGCCGTTGAAAACTCCATCGCGCTGATTACTTCGCAGAACGCTTTTGCCGCGCGCGAAGCCGAAATGATTGACGCGCTCAAAACATTTGCGAAAGCGCGACTCGCCGCCGTGCCGACTGAAATTAAAGTTGTCGGCTTGGACATTCGCGCCAGCATCGCGGACGGCATGGAATTAGTTAGCGTCCGAATCATTCAACACAAATAATTATGAGTTCAACCATTGTCCCACTGGGCTACGCGGTCAACTTTGGCTTTAAGGCCACGTCAACCGACCACGGCGTGACGGCAACGCCGTTCACTGGAATGTTACTGCAATCGTCCAGCATCAAATCCATTGCGGAGAAAGAACGCATTCGCTCTTTGCAGGGCGATGTCGTTTCCGAAAACTATTACGGCTTGGAAACCGCCGCCGATTTGAAATTTGTCATTGGCGCATCTGGACTTGCCGCCGCGATTACGGCAACGAAACTTTCCGCCGCGTTCACGCCGGGGACAATCATCGCCATCACTGCCGCCGCGAGTTCGCCGGACTTGGTTTATTCGTATTGGATTGTTCAACCCGGCGCGGAGATTCCGCAAGAAATCACGAAGTCGGCGGAGCTTTCAATTCCGCTCTTGCAAGTGCCGAATGTGACCGCCGCCGCGAGCGCGTAAAAGTTTTACAGCTTATGATCGCCGCCGAATTTACAGCGGCTTTACCAGAGCCGCAGACGATTCTAGGTTTGCGGCTCTTGCCGTTAAGCCTCGGAAGATACCGCTTGTTGAAGCGGTTTGAATCGCCTTTCGTAGATGAATCACCGCGTGAAATTTCCGTTCAAGAATTGACGAAGGAATTATTCTTTGCGCTTCTAATTTGCGGATTGCCGGTGAGCGAGTTCAAGTCTTATTTGATGCAGCCAAAACTTCTGGCGAAACAGGCAAAGCGATTCGGCAAGATTGCGGGCAAGCATACGAAGCAAAAAGGCTTTTCAATCCTGCCATGTTTTGAGCAGTTCAAATCGTATTGCGCGGAAGCGACCGATATGCCGTGGCATCCGCTTTCAACGTCGCGCACAAACGAAGCGGAAAGCATATCGCATTGGTCGCACTCGATGGAAATTTGCTTGCGTTCAAATGCTGGCTGGACGGCAGAAGAAATTGAAGAGGAGCCGATGGCTAAAGCGATGACGGACTTTTTCAAATACATGGAAGGGCAAGGCTCGGTGCGTTTAATTTCGCACGAAGATTATTCTGCGATGGAAGCGCATGGTGAAGCGAACGCGAAAGCCTTTGAGGAATACTTGGCAACGCTAAATTGATATGGGCTTAAACCTCGAATCAACCATCTCGCTCAATGCCGCCAGCTTTGAGCGCGGGATGAATAAGGTTACATCCTCCGTCGCTGCCGGAATTAAGAATTTCGCGCTCGGCGCTATTGGTGTCTACGCGCTCGAAAAGGCTTTCTATTCCACGATTGAAACCAGCAAGGAATTAGTCAACGAATCTAAACGCATGGGCGTAACAGTTGAACAGCTTCAAGTCATGCGGAAAGCGGCGAGCGGGGCGAATGTGGAAATGGACGCGCTCGCTACCACGATGGAAAAGTTAAATACCTTTCGCGGAAAGGCATTGGGTGGCGGCTCTGAATCGGCGGCGGCGTTGAAGCAAGCTGCGGCGCTTGGCATCACGCCGGATATGCTGAAAAGCTCAAGCGCGCAAGACATTTTATTTAACGCGATTGGAAAGAAGTTGAAAGAAGTAAATCCGCAAACCATTGCCGCTCCGTTGCGGGAAGTATTGGGGCGCGGCTACGGCCAGCTAGTGCCTTTGCTAACCAAAGACATGGACGCCCTGCAAAAGAAAATGGAGTCGCTTGGAATGATTATTTCAACCAAGACGGCGTTCGAGTTGAAGGAATTTGACACGCAAATCAACTCCATAAAAAATATTTTAGTCAGCGCGCTTGCTCCGGCGATGGTTGCTTTTGCTGAATTTATTTTAGATACATTTACTGGCGATGGGATTTTAGGTAAGGCCGTTGATGGAATTCTGTTTATGATTAACGAGAAGAAACTGCTTTCTGAAATTCCCGATTACACATCTTCAAATGGCGTCGTGACAAAACCTTCTGACCGGGCTGCAATGGCAGGACAGGTTCTTAACGAAATGCGGGCGCATCAGAAAAGTGGCGATCCATTTTCTTTGTTCAAGGCAAACATGATGGACAATGTTTATTGGTCAGGAATGACAGGTCGAGGAGGAACCGTCGCTTTCGGTGACGACAAAAGCAGAAATTACGACGAGGAATTAAAATATCTTGGTTCAATAATGCTTCCAGTTACAGAAGCTTCTAAAGACGCTGCTGGTAAAACAGATGCCACAATGAACGGAATCCGGGAATTAATTAAGTCATTCAAAGATTCGTATAAAAAATACGAAGTAAAGCCGTTGGATTTTACACCACTAGAAGGCGCGCAAGCTAAAGGCGGTAGAATTGAATCAGACTCGCTAGTTAAAGTCGGAAACTTTCTTGGCTCAAACATCGGCGCGGTGCATTCGGCGGCAAGGATGGAACAATACTCAAAAACCACCGTGGAATTATTGCGGAGCGTAAATCAAACTTTGAAAACAATTCAGGTTAAATTGCCGACGAAGAATTTTGGCGGCAATGGTTCGCTTGATGGCAGAATGAAAAATAGTTCTGATTATTCCGGCATCATGTCGCTAATGGACATTCCGCAATCATGAGCATTAACACACAGGTAATACTTGGCAACACAACGCCGCAGCAACAGCCTTACAGCTATGGTCGGCGTTCTGACGGACGTTGGTCAAAAGTGATTTACGCATCGTTGTCGGAAGCGCAAATAAATAACATCGCCGCGCAAGCTGATTTACTTGGCATCAACTACGAGTTTCAAAACAATTTTGGCTCGCGTTCGGAAATCACGCTGGATTACAACTGGAATTTCATCAATACCGCCTTCAACGCGGCGGCGACGGAAGCGGAAGAAACTTGGGAGATTGTTCCGAGCAAAGTAATGAAGCCGCTTTTGGAATCGAACAACCAACTTGTTTTGCAAGCCATTGCCGACGCCTATGGTCAAGTTGAAGATTTGAGATTTCGAGTTTCTGAAGCCACGCTTGGGAATTACATAAAAGACCCATCCAGCGGGCTAATCGCAATTCAAACATGGGGAACGGCTGCAAATCTTTATTCAGCATCTGGAATGCAGTTGTATCAAATTCTTTTAACCGACCCGCAAGCGGCTGTTGAATTGCCCGCGCCGGTAATGACGCATACAAAAATCGTTACCGCGCAATATATCAACCCCGCTACTTTTACGAACATCGGAAATGTAATTTCAACGCCAACTTTAATTACTAGCGAAGGCATACCCGGCGGGCTTCTTTTCGACATTGCAAGTTTGCCGTCCACCAATCCACCGCCGCAACCAATAGGCATTACGGGCTATAATCAGGTATTCAATTACGGATGGCTTAAAAATGCGCCGTCTGTCCGTCAAGTTGCAAAGCGCAAATGGAGCATTACGCAGACATGGGATTACGGTTTGTGGAATACTAGCATCTACGGGAACGCGCTTTAATATGCTCTATCCGCCGCCAAAACCATCGCAGGACAAAAGCCCGATTTGGGTTTGGCTGGATTACCTTGTTAAATGGGCAACGAGTGAGCGCGTCTTCATTCAAGGCTGGACAGTAACGCATCGCGCCGATGGAAAGTATTTTACACCGCCGCCGCAAGTTGGGGCAGGCCAAAAAGTTTATATGCAAGCCTGCTTGCAAGACGGGACTACTTGCTATGTGCCGGTATTGATTTCCGGCACGATTTACCGATTACCGCCAGCGGGTGCGGTAGTTATTCCAACCATTAACGCTGCGGCTATTCCGAATGGCAGTAACGCACTAATTTAATTATGTTTGGATGTTGCTGTTGTAACCTCGGCGCATACGTTCCGCGTTTGAAGAACGTGACGCAGGTGCGGACGCAATCGGATTGCGCTGACCCGACGACAAAGGCGACGGTTACGGCGGATGGCGTCAACATTCCAGCGGCGCGGTTGGATAATACTTACGACACGAATCCGGGCGGGGCAGGGTCGTGTTCGGGCGGCGTGAAATGCGGCTTGTGCGGCGGCTGGCTGGCTGGCGGCGATTACAACGGTTTGCCCGCGCAGGCAGTGACGCCGGGGACGGATGACATTTTGCAAGGCGCCACACCGGATGCGACGCACTACACGACGGACAACAATTCGTATCAGGCTTATCCAAGCGCGGCGGCGAGTTTCTTTCAGGTGGGCGACATCGCGCAGATTGTGACGATTGGCACGACGGACTGGACGGCAATGGGCGCGAGCGCAAACACGGTGGGTTTGATTTTCACGGTGACGGCGACAGGTAGCGGCACGGGCACGGCGCAGTTGATGACGGATATGTTGATGGACAGGCGGCGCGGCGGGCTGTGGATTTTCGCGCAGAAGTATTGGCATGGTATGTTTCCGTGGGACGACCAAGATACCTGCACGCTTTTGCCAACTAATACTGCCGGACAAACAAAGTATCGCACTTTCAAAGCGGACAACTTTGTTTATCACGGCGAACTTTATTCAGGAAACTTGCCGGTAGATTCAACACCATTGCTATCCAATCTTCCGGTTCCGGTTGGCACAAAAAGAACCACCGACGCCACCGGCAGCAATGAAAGAACGGTTGGACAACTTACTGGAATAGTCACCTCGTCCGCAAATGTAGTTTGCCATTTTCAAGATTTCACGGGCGGAGTGGTGACGACCTATAACGAAAACACCCCGACATCGCTTCCGGCGGATATGTCGTCAAATCTTTATTGCTTAACTGATGTCGCATGGCTGGAAGACCCTTATGGATTTCTGGTTGAATTTGGACTGACTCCGACAAAGACAAGTGCGGGATGGAGTATTACCGCCAACGGCTCAACCGGCTCTGGTAATTATGATTGCATCATTGTCGTTACTCGGAGCGCGACGGGTTATTCATTTAACATTCAGGCTGCCAGTTTTCTTGAGATTTCGAATGATGGAACAACCGTTCAATACGAAACCGGAATCACGATTTATACTGGTGAATTTTCGCTGACGGATGCTTATTCGGCAGCGGATTTTGATTCGGATTTTACAACCGCTTTGAATGCGTGGGACATGAGCGATTTCAAATTGCTTAACAGCTTGCGGACGGATGAAAATTTAGCGCACTCCGCGCTTTGCACTTATGCCGAATGGCAAGCAGCGATTTCGCCAAGCGGCATAAATTTCACAATCAACAATTACTCATCCCCTATCGCTGACAGCAATGGCTACGCGCCTTGGACATATCAGAATGGCGGAAGCTCGCCGGGAACCGGCTGGACGGAAGGGCCGGTCGGACAGACCGCCGACTGGTCGCCAACTTGGGCGCAAATGGCGTGGCACGACCCTAACGATTTCATTTGGCAGACACAGGCGTTGCCCGCACACGGAATTTATTTCACCGACCCGACTACCGTTGGGTTGGTTCCCGCGAACTTCACGGACGCGAACTTGCGGACTGGAATTTACGACGGCTCAATCATCGCGCACACGAAACCGATTGACCCAGCCACTAGCCAGAGCATCGGCATTTGCGACCGTCATTTCTGGTTCAATGCCGTGACGTATCGCCGCGAGCCGCAGATTGACCAATTTGGAAACCCAACGGGATTATCTTATTGGTTCCCTTATTCACATGGCGCGTATTCGGATGATTCTGGCTTTACGGATTCGACAACGGAAAACCCTGCCGGAACGTATTTTGACGGACAGTTGCCGACGCCGACGATGCGCTGGATGCCGCCGCAAAACGAGAAATACGATGGCTTGGCTGTGGGGACGCCGAACATCGGCAATTTCCCGCAACAGTTCACCGACTTCTCGAACGGTTGTTTGAAGGGCGGTAAGTATTGTCAGGCAGTGCAAAAATGGAATGCGGTGGATTATCTGCAACCGAGCGGCAAACGGAAATTTGATGTTGCCCAAAACACCGTCGGCGTCATCGTGGCGGCGGGCAGTGGTTATTTCACCGTGGGCAAACCATCCACCACGAACGCATTTCCGGCGACGGGTTACATTGCGGTGACGGGCAGCATCGGCGTGACTGGTATTTATCCGGTTACGGGCGCGGCGACGGATAACGGCGACCATACTTGGAATGTGCCGGTGGGTGCGAAGATTGATGATTTTCCGACGGGCGTATTTACCTACGGCGACCAGCGCGACAATGTGAATTGGCTCGGCTGGCTCAAGTGGGTTGGTTATACGCAATACGCGCAGACGTTCGCCAGCGCACCGGGCATCACTGGCCGCGTGGCCGTCACCACGAGTTACGCCGCTGGCGTCTTGACGGTGAACACGACCGCCGCGCAACCTTACTTCCGCAAAGGCAATGACACCGCCTTGCGCGCCGTGAATCTCTACGACGCGGGCGGAACTTTGTTGAACGGTTCGCCGCTCGTGCTGGCGCGTGTCTCTACTTCGGACGACAATCATTTCACGGCGACAACTTCAAATTATCCGACGGCGGTTTGGATGGTGGACGCGGCGTTGACGTGGGCGCAATCAGGCTTTACCAACGCGAGTCAGAATACCGGCGTTCACATCAAATGGCAGTTTGACCAACGCAAAGCGAACTTGGCGACGGCAGCGCAACCGGCATGGCTTAATGGAACGGGCGCAGGTGTTGGTGATGGCGTGGTCGGCTGCTTGGATTCCGGCTATTCCATTGAGCAATTCAATTATCTAAATGGTTCATGTCCGGCCATCGTCGGCATCGTGCCGAGTGGTTCACCGGAGAATTTCGGGACGCAAGTGCTGTTTGATTTTCCGACCGTGCCGATTGATAACGGCTACGGCGCACACTCGCAAAGTTTTATCGGCCTGACGATGGAAGACCCGTTTGAAATCGCTTGCGGCACGCCGTTCAAGCCGGATTTTAACCCGATGGATTACACCACGCCATTGAGCTTTTCATGGAAAGAAGATGACGGCAGCGGGAAATCAGATGATGGCGGGGCTACACCGCCCGTTTATTATTACGCGATGCGCCCGCTTGTGGAAGCCGCTGACGCCGTGCCGTCCGGTAAATCGTTGCCAACGGGCGTCACCCTGTTTTACGACCCTGCAAATAAATTTCCGCCGCCGTGTTACCCGAATGGCATCCTTTATGGCGCGAGCGTGACGAGTGATTGGAAGACCACTGAACGAATTTGCAACAACGTCTCGCGCTTTGTGGCGGACTACGCCGCGTGGAATTATTGCCCATGAAACCGCTGTCATTGAGATTTGAAACGTCGCCCGCCCCGCTGTTTGACCGGGCAAAAATGATTGCGTCGGCGGAAGTGCAATCATCGCGCCTTACCATCTGCGCCCCGTGTCAGTTCAACGTGAATGGAAATTGCAAGCAATGTTGCGGCGGTGTTCCGATTAAGACGCTGGTGAATTTGACCGCCAGCCGTTGCGGACGCGGGAAGTGGTAGCCAGAAATTGACTTTTACTTTATTATGATGACACGGCTTATCGTTTTCGCGCTTTTATTGACACAGTTTGTTTGCCAAGCGCAAACGAACATCAGCGTAATTTATTCATTCGTTAATGGACTAGGTCAGACGCAAACCGTTAAGCAAGTTTCTTTTACGCCGCTGGCGTTTGGGCTTGATGGAAAAGCCTACGTCGTCGGCGACGAAACTTTCCGAGTAATCACTTCCGCAAGCTACACCAATCCAATGTTGTCCGGCTTCAGCTATCGCGTGAAATACTTTTCGACGATTCAGCCACCGACGCTGACGGCGTGTTTTACAAATTCATTCAGCACAAATGTTACGGGGACGGTTTATGCCGCAGACTACACCGCCATTTCGACGAACTTAAGCAATGGACTTTATGCTTATTCAATGGCGGCCAGCGACGCGCTCTTTGCGTCGTTGAATCAATCCACGAACATCGCGCTGGTGGCCGCAAAGAATGCCACGAATGGATTGCCGTCGAGCGTTTGGACGCTCGGCACGGCATCGGCGCAAAACACTAACGTCTTTCTCGGCACAAATTTCACCGTGACCACATTGAACGGATTGACGAATAAGTTTTCCGTGGATTCGACTGGTAAAGGGACGCTGACGATTGGCAACACCAACTCCACATTCTCCAACGTGGTGACGAATGGTGCAGGGCTGAATTATCCCGCTCCTGGCCAATCCGGTTCACTCGTTGGAAACAGCGGAGGAGTTGGTGGCCTTGGTGGTTTTCTTTTATACCCCAACTCCGGTGCAGGTGCTGGCTACCTAGCGAAGTATGACACCAATTACGGCGTGGAGCTTTATTATCCCGACCCAGACGGCAGCACCTCAACGCTGCTGGCTGACCAGTCGCATAATCTTTATGTCCCTGCCGGACTTTATGACGGAAATCAATCTATTGGAGCTCCAGGAGCTATTTTCAGCACCACCGGCGAAGGCGGCGTTTATTGGAATAATAACGTGACTGCGTCGGAGGGGGTGGCTGGTAGCGATTCGGCAACGTTGCGGATAGCAAGTCACGACTACGGAGATGGCGGCTACGGCCGCGTCAGCATCGGCAACATAGACGACGGAGGCTATCCAGGTTCGCCGAACAATGGGTTGGTGATGAGAGCACAAGCAGGTAATACAACAATCACTATGGACGCTGATTCCGGCTATGCGACCTTTGGTGGAAATGTAGGAGTTGGTTTATCCAACCCCCTCTACACGCTCGATGTAAACGGCAGCATAGGTAATAGCTATGGCGACACCATTTTCCAGTCTGGCACTGATAACTTCTACATTAAAGGCGGCTCTCCTTCCTTAAGGCTCAAGACCAATGGTGGTGGTGGTGCTTGCTCTTTAGGTTTTTATACTTTTGGCTTTTCCTGGACGAACGCAGCCGCGCAGTGGACGTTTAGCGACCGTGGTGGCTATACTGGTCAGTCAATTTTTTCT
>Ga0214166_1000449_pt1 | contig 20771 bp, 33 predicted proteins | sample TroBogepilimnion_27_FD_153005 | JGI IMG/M metagenome (GOLD analysis project Ga0214166, IMG submission 153005) | Freshwater microbial communities from Trout Bog Lake, WI - Practice 18AUG2009 epilimnion v3 | ecosystem: Environmental > Aquatic > Freshwater > Lake > Epilimnion/Euphotic zone ...
ATTGGTCAGATCGAAACAATACTTGAATATCTTCTGCGCCAGATCAATCTGAAAATCCAATTGTTCAACCGTTTTAGGCATGGTGAAGAAACGGAACTCAAACGTCCTTAAATCATACCTAAATGTTACAGCATAACATTTTGATGATATACCACTACGAGTTAGATAACGATATTCTTTGCTTGCTTTTATTCCATTGATACCTTTATTAAGGGTCTTATTCTGCAACAAAGACATAGCATTTATGTTATCTTCTGGGGCATTTAAAGCCCAAGCAATTGTCGGATAGTTTATTGAAAACGTAGCCAAGTTTTTATACAGCAAAGACAAAAACTCATTTTTCTGCTTTATAACGTCAGTATATTCTGGTAAGTTTGAGCCAGGAATATTCAATAGTTTATCATAACCGATATGAATATGACCACCACCCTCAAGGTTATTGTTGTGTGATTCTGAGGATGGAACCATATTATGTTCTTTCATCAGTTTAATGAGCCTACCAAACTGATTCAAAAGTTTTGCTTTTGAGGTTACCACTTTGGTTGGTATCTCAAGATTACCGTCATCCAGATAAAGATCATCAAACAGATTCAGTTTATCCATAGTTTTTTGAAACTTGGCGCTCTCCATAAGAAATTTATATGGAAGTGTTGGATTGTTGGCGTAATTCATATCATTATCCACATAATCCTGTATGTGTTTTAACGACTTGTCAAACCGCCAAGTTGACTCAAATCCGAAAGCTGGCTCTTTATATTCAAACTGCATCATACCAAATATTTTTGTTGGAACAAAGATACGTAAATTAATCCGCTAAACGAACAACCTCATTAAATTTTTTAATTTTTAATATGGCTTCTTCAAAATGAATTAAATTATCTTGTAATTTATTCGGGTCAACGCCACCTATTGATAACCTAAACCACTCACTATCTTTTGTACCAAAGTAATCAAACGGCACTATACCCAAACCACACTCACTAACCAAAAATGATATGAAGAAATTCAGATCAATGGTTGATTTCCTATATGGTAACTTGATTGACAGGTAAATACCTCCGTCAGGTTTCACATAATCAAAACCATAATTTTTGTATTTTTCCAACACCTCAATAAACCCATTTATGATATTTGCATATTGTTCCCTTTTGGTTTGGACAAACAATTCATAAGCATAATCCATGTTAAGAAACTTACCCACAGCCAATTGTTCTGGTTTAGGTGACCATGCTCCGATATGTGAGAATATCTGTGTGGCTCTATCAATAACCTTATTAGATGCCATCATCCAACCAACACGCACACCTGTTGCACACAATGATTTCGATACACCATCCAGACATATTAAATAATCTTTCATCTCTGGATAATCAATCAATAAATGATATTGATCATTCAACAGTTCGACATAGATTTGATCGAGGAATAGATAAACTGGTTTGGAATCAGTTAAACGATTCTCGTTTATGGAAAGAATGAGTTTACATATTTCGCTCAATTCTTCTCTATTCATGGCAGTACCTGTTGGGTTCTGTGGTGAACATAAACAAATGAGTTTAACATCTTTATCCATGTTAACCAATATATCGTGTGCTGATAGATTAAAGTTATTTTCTGGCAATGTTTCAATTGCAAGCGTGTTGCAATATGAAAGGAATGTGTAATGGTCATTATTCCAAGATGGTACGGGAAACAATACTTTATCACCCAAATCCAATATTGTTTGGAACATTGTGTATATCAATGGTCTTACGCCAGCACCAACCAGGATTTCTTCTGGTTGATAAAGACCATTCATTCGTGTTGATATTGATTTACGCAAATCCAGTTCACCTTGTGATTGAGGATAATTGGTATTACCATCCATATATTCGTGAATGATAGCATTCCTTAACTTTTCAGGTATTGGATTTATCTTTGGGTCAAAATCACCTATGGTATAATTATATATTTGTTTTTGTGGTGTTGACTTGATTAAGTTATTTAACTTAATTATTTGAGAACCCACAATATTCTCCCCCAGGAATGATAGTTTTGTCATTATTAAAATACGTTTATTACTTTACCGAATACTCTTTTTGTCCAACCATTGATATAACCATGATTGTTTCCGATCTGACAACCCTTTTCATCATCTTTGGCTTTAACCAAATGTGTAAAATAGTTACCTCTACATTTGCAAAAAACAATATCCCCAATCTCACATTTATCCCATGTGATTGGTTCTAAGACAAATTTTTGACCCGATTTTATTAATGGGGTCATACTATTTCCTTTTTCTGAGGTTTCAATAGTTTTACCTTCATCTAAGGCTTCTATTTTATGCTTCCAACACATTATTATAATATTTTTTTGTATATATTTTAAAATCAAATTTAATTAACGACTGGCTCAGTTTTTGTGCAAACTTCTTTGATCTCGATACCAACCTTGCTGTTCAGAGCTTTCACCCTTTCCTCAATACGCTGTGGCGTATCTTCGAAATTCATCGTAACGGTAAAACCGTTTTCAACAAGCATGTTATGAATTAATTGTGATACGGTAGATTTACCAGTATTTACATTACCAGATACGGTAACTGTGAGATTTTTATCCATGATATTTTTATTTGTCATCAATGAAAGCACTCCAATTGGTTAGGATAAACTCTAAATTGATGTATGTTATTAAATTGTTTTCTTTGTATGCCGATACTCTTAGTCCACCACTACCAGTAATATATTCTTTCGTTGGCTCAGGATTTTGTTCCAGTTTTTCAACAACATCGAACATTTTTTGTATTGAGTGTTTTCTTAACATCTCAAGTGTCGGAATCATAGAACCATCATGGTCTTCATATAAGAAGTGATGTGCCGACCATTTCCAATCAAAAAAGACCATAACGTTATGAACCTTCACATAGTCAAACTCTTTAACTATGTCATTGATCATTTCGTATGGTCTTTTTTGATTGTCCATTGGTTAAAAATTACATGATTGCACCACCCATCATTTCCATCATAGCTGGATCCCACTTATATGAATAGTTCATCATATCAGTGCTTTCCACCCTTACGGTGATGTTAACGATTTCGTGTTCTTTTTTAGCGTTAGCATTGTCATTTTCGTCCTCATCGTCATCGTCTTCGTACTCTTTTACGAGTTCGAGGATAGCGATCTTAGGGCTGATTACCTTTTTGATACGGGCGTAGTAGTCACCATCAACGTAGAAACTGTTACCTACCAGATCATCACCTGCGGTGAAATCGTTACGATTAAGTTTAACAGCCTCAAACAGCTTGGCTTCATCGAAACCAGTTGATGTTAATGGGTTTGGTGTGAGTTGGTAAACATTGTACCTGCCTGTAATTTTCTTACAGTTGAAGATGTCCTTGAACGTTTCTGGTGATTCTTCGTGGATATTCACTTCCTCAACAATTGATTTAACAATGTCGATTGTAATCAGTTCCAGACTTGATACGAACCTTACAACATCTTTTTTAAGGTGTTTGTGTACAAGGAAATCGTCAACGATTTCGTTTACAACATTTGGTTTAAGGTTACCGAAAGTCTTGAAATACCTGATACGACCTGGGCGCTGCAACAAGTTGTCGTTGATGTAGGTTTCGTTGGTTGTAAGGATGAAGAACTTCCTGTATTCGTTACTCAATACACCGTCCATGATGGTAAGCAACGTATGCCTTTCCTCAAATATCTTTTCGTACTCATCAATAAAGATGATAACATCTTGCTTAATGCTGTTGATAAAATCAACCAAGCCAACATAAGCATGTTGTACAACAAGAACAGGAATGCCAATCTCATTTGCTATGAGCTTTGATGTAACCGTTTTACCAGTTCCCTTCACACCATTTAACAGAATACCAAGATTCCTGTTGGTGTTTACGTATGTTTTCTTCACACGGTTAATCAATTCGCTTTCAACACCATAGATTTTGTGCTGGAAATCAAACTTGTTATCCATCTTTTCAAGATAGAACCCTTTGCGGTCATCATAGCAGATGTTTAACAATGCGGTTGGCAATGTCGCTGTGTAATTGCCTTTGGTTGACTGCCAGTAGGTGTCACCGATTATGAGCCATTGCTCATTTTGTTTTCGCTTCATATTAGAATTAAGATTTCTTTTCTTCTTTAATTGATTTGTTTTTTACAAATTTAAGAAATGTTTGTTAGAATACCAAAGAAATCTTTGAACATTCCATGAATTTAAATTTAAACCCATTGTGCTTCAACACAAATGTTTGTGGATCGATTTTAACAATATCAGCATCGATCAATTTAACAGTAATGTTATAATCGTCTTCCATCTCAGCTGGGAGATAGTTGGTATCGTGGCGACCAATGGTGATTTCTTTAAGGTCTGGTGACATATTAAGATCACTACATTTGTATTCCTTACCACCATATTCTTCATAAACCCAATATCTCTTAGGTTCAGACCTCAAGTTAAGGTATTTACCCACTTCAAGCGCATCCTCGTTAAACAGGTTCATTTCTTTGATAAGATTAACCAGCAGGTCAAAGGTACACATATTGATCTTCTGGAAGAAAATCTTAATGCTTTCGGCATGTTCCTTATTAATCAATAGGTCTTCGATAACCTCATCGATTACATCCTGTTCAAGATCAATGTAATCCTTACGGTACTTAACCCTGTTCAAACGGTTAACGAAGTAATCGCTAAGTTCGTATTTGTTTACAGTTAAAAGGAATATCAGTTTTGTCTGATATGTACCATCCATAAGTGTGAGCAAATCCCTTGATTTGTTCTTATCGTAATACCTTTCCTGGTCAAATACCTTTTCAAATTCATCAATAAAGATGATACATTCACCCAATGCTGGGTTGATAAGGAAATTAACGAAATCAACACCCTCAAATGGTTCATTGATAATGATGACAGGCATGTTAGCCTCGATACAGAACTTTTGTGCTGTGATCGTTTTACCACCGCCTTTTACACCAGATAAGATAATACCCATGTTCTTATGAGAATTATTCTTAAATGATTTCAACCAACGATGAACAATTTCGTGTTTACCGTATATCTTTGGTGGGAGTTTAAAGTCTTCCTGTTTGGTTAGGTAATACTCATTCTCCCTTGCGTTAAAGCAAAGAGTGTATATACCCACAGGTAGTTTCTCATAGGTGTTGGTTACATCCATCACCGAGAATTTATTGTTTACTTGTAATACTGACATATTAAAAATTTTCTTTATCGTTTTTTAATCCATCGATCAGTTCTTTATCAATGGTTGTTGTTATTGGTACGAATGTACCGTTTGTGTTTTTGAACCCCAGCGTATCGTGTTGTACAGTACAGGTATCAAAAAAATATGTACCTTTTGGCGTAACCACTTTATATTTATAGTCATGTTGTTTACAGCTATAAAGGGTGATGCTTATTAAGCAAGCTATGATGATCTGTTTCATGTTAAAAAAAATATTACCTCGTATTCGCACCAACTTTGCGTTGTAACTACCTTTCAAATTAGGGTCATTCACAACGAATTGTTAAAGGCAACTCTACCCAGACCGTTGTAACTACCTTTCAAATTAGGGTCATTCACAACTTAAACATTGGCGTGTTGTCCAACATCACGGTTGTAACTACCTTTCAAATTAGGGCCATTCACAACTTTAAACCATTTTTGACACGAAGAGTGTCGTTGTAACTACCTTTTAAATTTGATGTAATTGAGATGTCCTCATCTCGTGGAGCTTTCGCTCCTTGCTTGGCTTAATCATTACTTTTAACAAGTTGAACACCTAAGTGTTCAACCGCAATGAATTAATATCTCCATACGGTATTTCAGCCTATCCCCCACCACACTGTGGGTTGTTTTATCATTCAAAGAACTTTATACAAAAGTAAGAATGTTTTTTGAGATAACCAAATATTATTGGTTATTTTTTTTCTGGGGTTTCCATTTTTGATAGTTCATCAAGCATTTCCATTTCCAGATCATACTCTTTAAAAGTTCTGAGTAAACAAAGACGTAAAAAATCTTTTTTATCCACATGAATAAGATTCCAGAGGATCATATCAAGATGACCATTGATACTATCTGTTTCTCTATTCTGGTTTCCAACAACCAATTCACGATGACGTTTGTATTTTTCAGGATATGTCGCTTTGAAATAATCGCTTGCCAACATATTTGGGTTAGCCTTTCTTTGTTCCACCTTTACTTGTTTCCATTCAGCATTGATATCCTCAGCCAGTTTAATCATTTCCGCTTTTTCCTCTGGCGTTAATAATGAAACTGTTGTTGTACGGGTACAATCTTGAAAGAAATCGCCCTGGCGCATGGACTTATGGAAGTTATAGAACCAGTATTGTTCATTTGCTGGTTTATCTTTATCCTTAGTATAGGATTGATATAACCATTCGATGTTTTCTTCCAAATTGTTTTTAGGGAGAATGGTAAATAAATGGTTATAACAAGCACCAATTGCTTCATGTGAATTTTTCAAGTTATCCTTGAACATTTTTGTTAATAGAACCTTATCCATTTTTGTCCATTTTATCGTTAAACTTTTTGATTGTATTCTCGTATAATTGATGTAGTCCTATCAATACAACCCCGAATAGAAATATAAGCCACGTCAAAGGCATAAGATAAAACCAACTGGCGTTTCTATCGATAACATAACCACCATCACACATAACCCCAAGAGCAACAAACGATCCACCACCCAATATAAGACCTAATGCTGGTAAAGATATGAACCCGATGATTATTAATGCAACAATGTATATTGCCATCCAAAACTTTTGACTCTTTTTCATATTAGTGAAATTCTAATGTTTCGTTTTTCTTATAGGCTTTCATGCAGCCATCGATGAATGTTTGTGTTTTTTCACGGAAATTTCCGATGTGACCACCGCAATCCAGATCTTCTGGTATTTTTTCCATCAGTTCGGTTAAAGCATCAGCAATGGCTTTACAATCTTCTGGTGAGATATCACCCTCACAGTCAGAATGGAGTAAAAGAATTTGTAATGCCGATGGTTTAAGACCTTCCCATTTAATCGGGAACTCTTTTTTTATTGCTCGGAATCGGCTCATAGGGATTTCATCACCTTTTGGAAATGTCATTTCCAGTAAAGCAAAATCATCCTCACGATAATATCCATCCATTAGTTCCAATGGTGGATAACCAGCGTATTGCGCTATCAGCATACGCCATCTGTAAAATGCGCTATATGCTCCATGCCATGCGCCATGTGTTGTATCTAAACCCATATTAGTGTAGTATTACGTTAGTTGAATTTTTTGATTGGATTTGAGGTACACCGCTTCTATTTAAGTCGTTAAGTGCCAGGAATAATACCAGACCTAAAAATAATAGTATTGTTATTAATACAATGTTTGGTATCCAGTATTTGTTAAACCCTATTTTCATCATTTATTGTTTGTGAGTACAAAGATAAGATAAGTTTTTCATTCCACCAAATAAAAAAGGGAGAAAATTTTCTCCCCTTTTATTAGATGTTTTTCAACATCGCTTCCAATTCTTCCAGCTCCCTTTTTTCTTTAAGTTCTGGTGATTCCAGTTTAGCCAATCTGCTTTCGATTGCTTCAAGTTGCTGCTTTTTGGCAGCAATGTTGATTTTATCCAAACGCATCTTGATGTCACCTTTCCACTCATCAACACTATAACCATCGTGGATGTATTTATAGTTGTCGATACCTAATTCCTTGGCAGCATCTTCCATTTTTTCCTTCGTGTTATTCAGGAATGCTACCATTCCGATCAATGATTTGGTGTCGCTAACGACATGAATGTTGGTTGCCCCAGAATTTGGGCTTTCCTTAAAAGAACATGATGTTGTCCAGTTAGGTTTCTCAGCTTTGCGGATTTCCGCTTTCATTTTCTTTACCTGTTCTTGCATCTCAAGAACGATTTCGTCTTTTGTCTTTGCCATAAAATTAAACAATTTCTACTACTTTATTTTCATTAAATTTAATAATTAAATCCAAAAAGTCAAGGTCATTTATTGCAGAAGGTGGGATAATTGTTTTAGATTTTTCTTCTTTCAATTTCTTCTTTTTAATACCTTTATCGCTTATGGTAAATTCATAAAGATTTTGCATCTGGAAACCTAAAAGTGTTGGTACGGTATTGCTACGTCCATATCTCCAGCTATTATCCTCACCGCTACTTACAACGTATAAACCTACACGCTTATAGTGATTATCAGATATCTTTAAGAAATATTCACCATGTGAACGTCCATTTGACCAATATTGGTTTGCTGGTATGTCAACGGGCTTTTTCTTTTCCTCTATTCGGCTCAATAATACAACCTTACCGCTATTTTCCAATTCGCTTACAATTTCGGCATAATTGAATGGCATGTTGGTATCAACAACCTTTGCAATTTTTGCTGGCGTAAATGATACGAATTTCTGGTCTTGGTATTGCTGTTCCATACACTTATAAGTATCCTTTTTACTTTGATCCAGTTTCTCCTGAGTATAGTAATCCTGATAATTTTGATAATTTGAATAATTTTTATATTGTTCCCTATTCTGAGCGTAGTTAATCGCTTGTTGTTCCCAATATTTGTCACCATATCCAGATTTTTCTATATAATCTTCCAATGTCTGGCTTGCTCTATAGAATACGTGAGCTGGTGTAACCTCGTTATGGCTATAACTAGAATGTGGTAAGTAGTTATATTTACCAAGATATAAAAGATTTTCCATATCCTTAGTAAGGTATGTATAACCAGGTATCAATTCTTTGGTAGATACCTTCAACGATTTAAGCTGAGTGAACTCCATTGATTCCTTGTATTCTTCACAACCTTCTGGTAACAATACAAGGTCTTTACCTGACCATGCGTATACAAAGTTTCCTTCAAGACCTTTACCTCTCGAACAGTCGGCATAGCGTAGGATGAATAGCATGTTTTCAAGTGTTATTTCAAACTCAAATCCACGTGGGTCATAAACACGTATAAACGCTGCCCTTCCATAGTAGTCTGAATATCTACTGTGACTATCACCACCACCATGTCTGTTTAACACGAAACCTTCGGTTGGCTTATTTTCGTAGTAACCTGGTTCGATAGTTTTATCTCTCCAGCCTTCCCATGACGTTTTCTTTCTTAGAACGCCTTTTTCATCTTTGTAGATTATATAACCCAATCTACCTGTGTACGTGTCTGATCTTTTCTGTTGTCCAACAACGATTTCTGATGGTACAAATAATTTTGTGTTCAACTTATTTTTAAGTTTTACAACGGTGCGATAAAATCGCTTATTTTTATTACTTTATTTCTCACTTTAACTTACTACAATATTAAACAATTGATTCAAGAAAACCAAATTTTATAGTGTAATAAGCAAAATAAAAAGAAACCAACCCCAACCATCAATATTGTGCATGGCAAGGTAACCAGCTGTTACCACCAACGATATTTGAATTATCCTATAAAGGATATTATTTGTGTTTATTTTCATTTTCTTTTGGTTTAACCACGATTGAATTGAAACAGTCTTCTGCCGTTTCATATATCTTATTTTCAGCCCTTTCAACAGTATAATACGTTGGCATACCAGCTACAACCGTACCAGCATCCAATCGGCTGATCTTACAGTTATAGATGACCTTAATACCACTAATGGCAGCATCGATATTTATTGATGATATGGTTGACTCAAGGACTTTAGCCTTATCATCAAGCCCAACAACGATATATACATTATCGCCAGGACTATATTTGGTTTCTATATTCATTTTTTACAATATTAGAATGAATTTGCTTCAATTGAAAGCCAGATTATCAGGGCAAAAAATGCTATTACCATGAGATAAGGAAAAATCTTTCGTATCATAATTTTATATTTTTTCATTAAATGGTTTAAACTTATGGTCATAGACAATATCCCTAAGAATACCTTCTTCTGAACGTTTATACTTATCCCATTGAAATATGTTTGTATCACCGATTCTGCGGTATATACAGTTTTTATTTCTTGTATGCTGATAAGCATCAATTCTTGTGTTTTCCATAAAAACCTTTTTGCGGAGCGTTCCAGACTCGAACTGGTACTGTACAACTCGATACCTTTCGGTACGTCTTTGTCGTCTATGGCAAATCCATTACCACCATACGCCCCATTTTGCCTTTGGTAAAACATCGTCACCGTAAAAACTACCAGGCTACTTTATTTGATATTACTGATCATTGCAGTACCTTCAAGGTGTTACCCTTTGCACTAACCAATACCCCATAAAGCATGTTTTCGTTCAAATCCAGCCCAGACATTTTATACCCACTTATTAGATCTATCCTACGCATTCGAGGAATCAATTTTTCGCCAAAGAGAGTGTAAGATACCAACACCCCATGTACTGCTGTCGATTTGTGGTCAGGACAGGGTTCGAACCTGTGTCAATTCGCTGGTGGGCAAATTCTCTTAACCAACTGAGCTACCTGACCAATTTATTTATCTACCCTCATATTGCCACATAACAGCATTACAATAAGCATGTACAGCACCTTCTGTCATTCCAGTATTATGACAATGTTGCAAATGTATCGGATGATCCAAAAAATTAGGTGGGAATAAATCCCAATTAATTTTTTTTGTTGTTATGTGATTAGGTGGTTCATTATCCAAACTTTCACCACAATAATAACAATTATTATTTTGTTCAGCTATATACTGTAATCTTACCTCTCTACGTTTTTTGGGTGTAAGGCTTGTATAATCAATAGGTAAATTATATGTACTCATAGGGATTAGTTATCTACTTCACTATAAGATGCAACACCATGTTTAGCGTTTCTGTGTTCATACCAATATCTAAACCCTTCAAAATCAATAAACTTTTCTTCCATACTTATATTTTATAAACTGTGGGTGTGATAGGATTCGAACCTATGACGATGCAACCATGTTTTAATCTGGATGAGATGAACCGCTTTCTCATTACGCATTACACTCCCTGTTAAAAAAAGACCTAACACTCGCACCGATGAATTAGTCGGAATAGGTCTTGTTGAATTAAATTAATCTAAATCTAAATAATTTCCCCGAATATCCCCGTTGAGCTACGGAGCATAGTAACCATTCATCGGATCTCTCTACTTTCCCTGTCTTTCAAGGTATCCTCAGAACCTCACGATTCTACCAGTAAAGTTACGTACCAGCCTCGCTGACGTGATCCAGCGTATGTCATAAGGTTGTTCAGTATCCAAATGACTTGAATGTTTATACAGCACTTTTTACGGTCACCTAAACCCGAAAACATTTAAACGGGTACTCATTCAATCTGTGTAGCCTCCCCCATAGCCTTGAAGCCTTTTAATCAGGTTCACACTTCCAACCAATCGAGTGAATTGGTATTGTGGGGTCTTGTAAAGAACTTAATCGTGATTGATATTAAAAACCTTATCCAGGAATCCTTTGATGAAGATGAAAGCGAATGTAAACCATGATAAACCAATTACAATCCATGTTATCGGAAAACCCCAATCATCGTTTACATTAACAGCCCAAATGGGCATTTTTTTGTGGATATAGACATACGTTGCGCACATCCCGATAACCCATATTAGTAAAAAGAATAAAAATCCCATTGTGATTAGTTTTAAAAAAATGGGGATGGTGTTACCCACCCCCCATTGGTTAATTATTTCTTACCACCGTAGATTACTGGTGTACCACCACCAAGTACCGTTTCAGGAACCCTTGGTACGTCTTCACCTGCGTTAAGCCATTTGATGTACTCAACATAAGTTGGTGTTATTTCTCTCTGTTTCAGACGAATTGCTTCGGCTTCACCAGCAGCTGTGATAACCTTAGAGGCAGAGTCACCATGTGCATCAGCGATCTTCTTATTAGCTTCGGCAATTGAACTCTGGAGTTCCATTACAGCCTTTTCAGCATTCTGTTTAGCGGTGATCTTAGCAGCGATAGATGCAGCAAGGTTGGCATCAGTAGGGCGTGGTTGTGATACGATGTTGAAACCATCTACAATGAAACCATCTACAGCTAATTTCTTAGTAATAAGCGCTGAGGCTTCATGTTCAAACGCTGGTAGATTAGTTAAGATGCTGTCCACAGTAATGTGTCCTGATACATCTTGCATACAACCACGAACAACGTTCTTAATGTATTGGTTAGTAATTAAGTTTAGGTCATCATTTTTCCATTTAAGGTAGATATGTGATGCCTTGTTAGCATCTACGTGATAATTAAGACCTACGTCAACACGGAAACCTGCACCGCCCATACAAGCGATTGTGATAGCCTGTTCACCTGATTGACCCTCTGTTTTGGTATCAGTCCAAACCTCATGTTGCATTGTGGTTGGAATGGTCACGACATGTGTGAATCCTGGCATGTAGAACTGCCACCCTGTCAATAACGGAAGGGAATCCACGCCACGATAGTTACCAGCGTTATTAATTGAAAAACCTGCTTCTGTAGGACTTACCCTTGTACATGATTGCATGGTTGTTAAAAGGCTCAAAGACAGTGCGAGAGCTGGCAACATTAGAAACTTTTTCATTTTTTCTTTTTTTATTGTTTTTTAATGTAACGTTTTATTATGTGTTCAAGGAATATTCCGACTGAGCCGATTCCGAGTAATAGACCACCTATAAAGGCAAGTGTATTAGCCTGATCCATTAACCAGAACGATAAATTAATCGCTATGGTTAATACTATGACTTTCGTCACAAATAAAAGCACCTTTGAGGTTACGCTTGTCGGTGTTAGAAACTGTTTAAGATTTTTCATTGTTACTTATTTAGGATACAAAACTAAGAAACTTTTTTGACACTACCAAATTTATTTTTAAAATCTTGGACAAACCTGCGATTTTATTTTTGTATGGCATTTGTGCCTGTTTGTTACACCACAGCTTACAACCATGCAAGCCATTAGTAATAGTGTTATTGTCTTTCTCATACTCGTATCATTAATTCTTTGTTTTTATAAACCGACATTACCGATCCCTGACCAAATGTTATGGCAAACTGCCAACCCATATACTCAACAATTGATGATGGAAAGTTTTCCGTTAAACCATCCAATGATTCATCTACTAAACTACCATCTTTCTCAGCTATATTGAAAATAGCATAAAGACATTCCCAGGGATATGGTTCGTATCCTTGATTGTAACAAACATTATCCCAACGGTCATTATGTTTATTAGCAATACGTTCCATAAGAACGTCAAACTCCGCTTGAGTTGAATAGAACCTTTTCATCCTATCCATGTTGATACCCTTGCGGATATCTTTCATAGCCAACTCACGAACAAATTCGCTAATTGACTCTTTACCTTCTTCACTATCAAGAAAGTCTTTTAATGTGTCGTATTGACCGTTTTTTCCCCATTTCATGACACAAAGTTATGAAATTAAATCAGAATCACCAACCTTTTTTGGTATTAATTTTGGTTTAATATCTTTATAGTATTCCTTGAAGTGTTTCTGGAATGGCTTATTATCCACATCTGGAAATTGTTTAATCATTTCACCAGTTGAAAGGTATGCCTGGATTTCATCGTACATCACTTCTTTTGCATAGTGATAATCCTTCAATACCTTTTTAAACACCTTTATTTCAGACTTTGTAAGGTGATCAGAAATCAACTTATTTGCAACGATATAGTAAGTAGAGTTTAGATAATACAAACCATGCGCAATTTCATGCATCATTGTGCTTGATTGCATTTTAGGTGTACCGATCAGATAAAACGAACCATTGCATGTTCTACCAATATCATCCATGATATCATTGTATATCTTACGCATCAAAGCATCATACATATTCAATGAACCGACATATTCACTTTTAAGTAATATATTGGTTATTGCATAAGATGGGATATTGAAACCACAGAAATCAATCGGATAACTGAATGACATATGTGATTTATCCTCATATCGATGGTTTTTGTTATTAACCGAATACCAACGCATGTATTGTTCCAGGTCAAAGGCTTTATTTCTAACGTCTTTGTTTGGTGACTCATAATACTCTTGGTATCGTACAAACAGCATAGCCAAATCATAGGGATTTGGCATTTCTATGCAGTATAGTCTTTCGGTGATCTTAAACAATTTATATTTAAAATCAGGAGATAAACTATTTTTCTTCATGGTTACTTTTTGAAGTAAAGTTCGATTTCATCCTTGCTTACACGACCACTATCACGTAGGCTGTTAAGGAATTGGTTATGCTTCAAAAGTAGCGCATTACGCTGATACAGCGATTTCTGATATTTCAGTATCAGCTTTTTAAGATGATTGCTACGCCTCTCAAACGTGGAGGTTATTTTTTGTGCGTTCTGGCTCATATTTTTGACTTTATGTAGTTAATTAAAATGTAGATTAAAACGAGAAATATCATTAATTCTATAATGTGATACCTGAAAAGGATCATCATGAATAAGAAACCAATGAGTTTCGTTAAGATAAAAAATAGGATGATACATCCAAGTATTCCGTGAACTAAGTATTTCATATTATTCTTCGAAGTGTTCGATTGATTTTTTATAAGGTAAATTGTTCATGGCATCATAATCAGCCCATGTACCACGCATGACAAACATGTAATATCCATAAGGATCATCATATTCATTCTCCATAGTCCACCCGAATTTATTTATATCGGATAATAATTGTTCACGATCAGACGGCAATATACCGACAAAAAATTGTATATTCATTTTATTTTGCTGCTAAACCTAAAAAATTATCATTCTGGGCAACCATTCGTTCACCACGTTTGCGTTTGGTATAGACAATAACCCATTGTCCATCCCGTTTGTCAATTATTCCTTTCATAGAACAAAGGTAACTAATTGTTTTGAAACCACCAAATTTATTTGTTCAATAATAAACCACCATGTTTTACTATTTCCTCTTTTTCAGATCGGCTCAACTGTTTGATAGCGTATTCACGTTTCGTAGCATCTGATCTTGATCCGTACTTTTCGGAACGAACCAATTTTACAGGTGTCCTACCTCTGGTATATTTAGCACCAATACCAGCATTGTGTTGAGCCATACGCCTTTCAAGGTTATTTGTAATCCCCGTATAGTAAGTACCGTCAGCACATTCCACAATATATGTGTACCAGGGTTCGTTTGGCTTAACCTTTTCAAATGATTTACATTGGTTCAGAATTTTATCAGCGATTAAACCCTTTCCACCGTTTTCAACCTCACCAACAACAGTACCATCCTTCTTAATAATGGAAACGGTGTTTGTTGGCTCATTAAAGGCTTTATTTTCGGCTGTAATCACATTCAGCACCACATAGTCCAGATTCTTCTTTTCGACCTTTTTCATGGCATTCTCAAAACCATTTGATGTTTCGAGAGCAAACCCAATAACCATCTGGTTTTCACGTTTCATGTGACCCAATTCTTTGGCTATATCTTTATTCGGAACCAACTCAAGCATGATACTATCACCAGTACGCTTTATCTTATCCGTAGCAATATTCTTAACCTTATAGTCACCAACAGCAGCAGCGCATACGGCAACCTGACATTCAGGAAAATACTTAACAGCTGCTTGGTACATATCATCAGCAGAAACCACATTAACGATTTTTAAACCTCTTAATGGTTTAATGTCGATTGAGGTTTGACCAACGATCAGTATTACCTTATACCCACGTGCTATTGCATGATAAGCAAGCATCATACCCTGATAACCAGATGATGCATTGGTTATATATCGAACAGGATCAATATGTTCACGGGTCGAACCCGCTGTGATTAAAATTGTCGGTTTCATTATTTATAATTTAAAGTGATAACGTCTTGTGATAATTTTTTCAATGCCTCATTGTAATACCTTTTGTTAAATCCAGAATAGTTTCTTGGGGATGGTAATACATGAACAAAATGATTACGTTGTGTGTAAAGCATATCTGAATCATCATCAATAATGATGTAATTCTCTACATTGGATTGATCGATATACTTCTGTTGTTCTTCCTTAGACCAGAATATATGATGAAAATGTAAATGTTTCTCCAGGAATGCTTCAATTTCACACCCTCTTGGTATTGTGCTATTATAGCCAATATGGTAGGTCTTTCTGCCCTCAATCCATAAATGTGGTGTTGTTCCGATTACCTCACCAACAAATCCCCTGTTCTTCCACATTTCCTGTATGCAGGTTAGATTTGCATCATAATCTGGATAGTATTTTGTTGATCGTTTTGTGCTGGATATAACGACTTTGGCATCCGTCTTGGTTATTAACTCATTTAAGAGTTTGGTTGAAGTGGGGCAAAATGCTTCACCCCACTCGTCACCAAGTTCCATTCGTGCTTGTCGTCTTTTACTAACCGATACATCGGTGTAAAATTTCTGATGGTTTAATACACCATCGATATCCAGGAATATTATTTTCATTTATACACTACGATTGTGGCATCACCATTACCCATTATGGATTTTATTTCCCTACGGTTATGTGTTAAAAAGTTTAGAGCAAGAATCCATATTGCCGATGGTCGGTTATTAGTTGTTATATGAGGTACTTCAAGCTCAATGAACTTTTTCTTCATGTCAACCAACAAGTCTTCGAATGTTTTTTTCGATGGACATGTTTTATGTAACCAGTCGTATATTTCTTCTATCTTTTCCATATTACCAGATGAATAATGGCGCAAACCAGATTGGTGAAACATAGAATGGATCGTAGTACGCTTCGTAATAAACGATGTCTTCTTCGTAAGTAACGATTTCTTCTTCAATCATGGTTGTAACATCTTCGTTACCCTCATGTGAGATCAATTCGTTTTTACGGTATTCCACCTCTTGTTTCATAAGATCAACCACCAGCTTTGAACCCTGATTGATAATATCGATGATTACCGATTCGTCACCCAGGTCGGTGAAGTTGATTGCTGAACGAACAATTTCGTCCATTTCAAGCCAAATGGCATCAGAAAGCAAATCCATCTGCCAGCCTGTAGATGATGTGTCAAAACGGTTCTCGTTGATAAACGCCATGAACACGATTTCTTTGGCATCCATCTTTTTGTAGTTACACACAGCGATACGAACATCGTCAAAACGTTGGTTGGTTTTGTACGCATCCCATTCAGCATCTGTGTTAAACTCGAAGTATTTCGCAAAGGCAAATTCGCCAGCTTCGAGATCAACAAAGGCATACACATCGAACATTTTCAGGAACTCCTGATAACGCTTCATGAATGTGTTAAACACCATTTCACCCTGTGTGGTAACGGTATAATGGTCACCAGATATTGAACAATATTTGTTCGCAACCATATCAATGAGCATAGGCTCAAGGAATTTGTCATCACCATTTAAAATGGTCTTAAATACACGTTTGTTCGTGATCATTTCATTCAAAAGAATGATGCCTTTGTAGGACTTGATTTTATCTATTAACATAGTTCTTGTTTTTTTGTTGATACAAAGATATGTAATCCCTTCCAATAAAAAAAACAAATCCAGACATATTTTTTATCTGGATTTGTTTTACATGATTAATAATTGTTTCGGAGCTTACGCTTTACGGTTATTTGCGATGAATGATGCAAGAGCATCCTGGCTTGAGTTCTTACCCAGAGCATTATTAATTTCATCCTGTGTTGACCTTGTTGCACCATCAACTTCGGAATAAGCCTGAGCCATATTTTCCTTAGTCTTAGCCTTTTCTTCCATACGGTCAAGTGTGGCGGTCAAACCGTTGACATTGACAGATGAAAGGGTCTTGTTGACAGTTTCCATTGCAGCAGCAGCTTTCTGACGAGCATCGATTTCGATGGTTTTGGTCTTGGCTTCGTTGATATGGTTACGAATTTCAACCACCTGTGCAGCCATAACCTTTTCTTTCTGGTCAGCATTGTCGGCAATCTGCTTGAAACGTGCAGCTTCATCCAAAGCAGCCTGATATGTTTTTGCAGCTTCCCCTGCGAGTTGGTTACCCTTTTCAGCTTCCAAAGCACCCGATTGTACACGGTCAAGCAATTGGTTGGTCTTGGCTTTCCATTCCTCGGCACGTTTTTCAGCTTCCACCTGTTTAGCACGATTGCTAATTACGATGGTTTTGATTTGTGCCTCGCCCTCGATGGCTTTCTGCAAATTTTCGCTCAATTCACGAACAATTTGGTTAGCCATTTCAGTCGGGTCTTCCATACTGTCTGCCAATGTATTGGCTTTGGCTTTAAAAATACGAGCTAAACGCTCTCTGAAACTTACACCAAGTATGAGTAAGAGTACACCTGCGGTGATTAACGTGATCATTAATGTTGACATAATTCTTGATTTTTTATTTGGTTTTTATGATTAAATAATTTTATTGTGATTACCTCCTGCGACCACCGCCACCGAATGATGAACGACCACCACCAAATGAGCTTCGTGAAGAAGATGATGAACCAAAAGAACTTCGTGATGGTGAAGATGAACGACTTGAACCAAATCCACCGCTACGTACTGGTGTTGATGTGTTACGTGTCTGGAAAGAACGCTGTGATTGTGTTGGCGCACTTACAGATGATCGAGTAGGTGCTGGTGTTGATGTCCTATATGTCTGGCGTGGTGATGATGTCGTTGTTGTAGAACGATATGTGCTGCTCGGTACGCTACGGTAACTACCGTTGCTTGTACGATACCTTGTTACGCTATAACTCTGCCTGTAATAAGGTCGGCTGTAACCATAACCATAATATGAGCGATACGGGTGGTAATATCTCGGATAATATCCATAATGATACATCGGCACATAATAAGGGTGAGGATGGAATAAATAAGACATGAACAGATAATCACCCAATGTATAATGTGTGGAATACATGTAATTATCACCACAATACGCCTGATTACCAGCTACCTGCATTGTCTGTGTCTGCTGATTAACCGTAAGGGTTGCCACAGTAACAGACTGCGTTGCGCTTGTTTCGTCAATAACGGTTAAAGTGTTATTAGCGCCCTCAACCACCTTCACATAATCAATGTTACCATCACCATTAAGGTCGAGGTTATTGATTGTATTATTCGGAGCATTGATTGCTTGCTCGATAGCATTCGGGTCTTTTGTTGTTTTCAACAGATTGGCAAATTCGCCAACATTGAAACCTGGCACATTAGCCGATTCAACATTGATGTCGCTCGGTGCTGGTTGTGAAATAGTTACTCTGTTCTGGGCTGTTGCTGTCGGAGTTGTGTTACATGAACCGAACCCGATGGTTAGAGCGCTTAACGCTACAATGATTAGTTTTTTCATTTCTTTATCGTTTTTGTTGGAACAAAGATAAACAATGTTTTTCAATCCACCAAACTTTTTTTAAAACTTTTTTTAAGACCACTTTCTTAGACCCCTACTTTCTGGTTCTTTCGATTTGAATTTATTGATCCTATTGATATCATCAATGGTCGTGTACTTTCTATTTCTAACCAATGGTGATTTATTTCTTCCAACATGGTATTTATGACATGTTGAACATTTATATGCAACCACTTTGTGATCGGCATTACCTCTGGCATTAAGATTCTTTGCAGCTTCTATTGCCTTATCGAGATTATCAAAGGCTACTTTTGGTTCTCTGACCTCAGTACCGTCTGGTTCTTTACGTATTAATTTTGTACATACGTTTTTGTAAGTATTTTGTGACATAGCATTATAATTTAGCTAAACCAAATAATTCATATACAGTATCCTCGTCCAATTCATTTTTTGCGTAGCTACTAAAATCACTGATTATCCTTGAATCAGTGATTGTTGGCATTCCATTAACCAACTCAACAACTATTTCAGTTGGTGTTTGCCAATCACCACCGCAATAGAAAACCAGTTTGGTGTCAGTTACTCCCATAACACCATAGTTTTCCAATTCCAATAGTTCACCATCCTCATCTATCGGAAAGTTAGGTAAGTTAGTTACAGCAAATAATATATCAAATACATCGAAATGCATGACAGTTAATTTGAAAACCCCACGACTTACACCAATAAGACCATCTATTATTTTCATTACGCTAATTTTTCTCTGTAAATAAGGGTATAAACCGCATTATTATTATCATCGAAATAATAATCGATATCATCGATTATATCATCGTTATCCTCACAAAAACCCCATATCTGATCTGCGGTCAAATCATGGTTAAACTCAGTTAATAATGCCTGGAAATCAGACTCAACCAAAGCTATTCGTTTTCGATACCAATACGTAGCATAAATGTGGTATGATGCGATTACAATAATTTTGATTATGATTATCGCCAATACAATTTGAAAAAGTGTCATATTATAATTCTATTTTTTGTTTTAAAGTTGCTTTTGCTTCTGATACATGCCATTTAGATGTACCTTCTGAAATATTTAACAGGGTGCCAATTTCTTTATGGCTATAACCTTCATAATATTTCATGAAAACAAAATATTGTTTATATGGCAATACATCTTTAATCAATTTAAAATAATCATTCATAACCATTGTGGATAAACCATCATTTTCACTACATGTACCATAAAAATGGCTTTCCTGAATCTCAAACGCTTCTTTTCTTTTGTTTTCAACCCTGAAAAAATCACTTATGGCGTGTCTTACTATTTTTTGTAACCACCCCTCAAATGATCCTTCAAAACTAAACAAATTTATTTTGGCATAAACCCTCAGAAAAATAATATCAAGAAGTTCATCAATGTATTTTTCCTCAACCTTACGGTTGTACATATATCTGGTTAAGATCTTACTATATTTTTCAAAAAGTTTGCTCTGGGCTTGTTGGT
>Ga0214166_1000450_pt1 | contig 20734 bp, 35 predicted proteins | sample TroBogepilimnion_27_FD_153005 | JGI IMG/M metagenome (GOLD analysis project Ga0214166, IMG submission 153005) | Freshwater microbial communities from Trout Bog Lake, WI - Practice 18AUG2009 epilimnion v3 | ecosystem: Environmental > Aquatic > Freshwater > Lake > Epilimnion/Euphotic zone ...
AGCCAATTAGCAGCTCTAGGTTTCTTGGGTGGTATGTTTGCTTCACCTAACCGCACATTCCTTGGAGCGGTTGGTACAGGTCTTGGGACAGGTATTGAAAGCTATCGTCAACTTCGCCAACAAGAAATTGAGCAACAAGGCAAAAACATCGAGGCTTATAAGTTCTTCCAAGATAGATATGTGCCTCAATATGACCTTGGGGGTAACATAACTGGTTATACTGATAAAATAAGTGGAAATAATCTTCCCGTTAATCAGTATCAGCAAATGATGTCTGGTTTCCAACAACAATTGTTTGGTGGAGGTGTCGGTAAAATTCAACCACCATCCTCATTCAATCAAGGAACACAACAACAGCAAGGTCAATCTTCAACAGCAAATCCAGCTGTTAAATTAAAACCTCGTGCCGTTGAGGGAACCCAAGAGCAGCCAGTCACTGCTTCATCAGCTGCTGTTGCGCCAGCAAATGCTCCATCAACAGGAGCTTATATACCAGATCCATCTAAAGGTGGACCTGATGCAGTTCGCTTAGATGATCCCAATAGTTTGCAAGATGGTATTGCTTATGAGCGTCGTATGGCTGCTCTTAATGCCAATAATCCAACTGGTGCACAACATACTGAGCAATTAAAAGTTTATCAAAGTCAATTAGGTAAAATTGTTAACACTCCCCGTGTTACACAACAGGGAACTGAGTATTATTCCAGATCCAATCCAGCACTCCAAGTTGATGCTCCTCAGCCAATTACTGATCAAACACCAAGAGGAACTATTGACCCTAACACAGGAGCTGTAAAATTAGCATCTCCTAATCTTGGCTATACTAATTCTGGTGGATATGCACCTGACCCTGAAATGTTGCAACCCAACCACGTTGCAAAAGGTCAAGACAAAGTTATTGCTGATGCGCAAGCTCTTAATGCCCCAATTGAAAAAGATTTCAGGGAAGCAGCCCAAAGAACACCTGAAGGTATTCAATCTTATCTTCGTTTAGCAGCAGCCGCTAAACAAATTCAAACTCAAGGTATGTCAACTGATAGGGCTACACTTGCAAACCAAGCTCGTGGACTTGGTTTAGGAAATATTGCAGATCAGATCATGTCTGAAAAAGATACAGCTGCTGCTCAAACACTGCTTAAAAATTCAATTGATGCAGCTATTGATAAAACATCTAATTCTTTTGCAAAAACAACCCAAGGCGAATTTAAGATTGTAACATCTCAAAATACGCCAAATGTTGATATGCCAACAGGGGCTTTCCATCCAGTTGTACAATCACGTTTAGCTGGTTTGCTTTATCAAGATAAACTTAATCAGGAATGGCAAACTGCTTATGCAAAAGGCGCAAGAAACTTTAATGCGTTTGAGCAACAATTCCGCACATTAAATCCACCTCAATTGTTTGTTCAATCGGCTGGTAACTTACTTGGCAATTTCAAAGGTGAAGATTTACCAAGCACTAACAATATGACTGAAGGTGCAGTTTATGTAATGCCAGATCAAAAAACGGCACGAAATACGCCTATGTATAAGTCTTTGTTAGATAAGGGTTTAAGGCCTGGTGATATGTTCACTTTTGAAGGTGTTAACCATAATGCAATTGATCCGCAAACACAGAAATCTGGGTTTAGTTTCAAAAACTTAAAGAAAATCAATTCAATGGAAGATGCCTATAGCAATATGCTTTCGGCTCCTGCTGTAACTTATGGTGTAAGGTAAGACCATGGACTTTATCCCTTACGATGATAGCGAAGTTCAAAACCCATCTGATTTGGGCGGTGGAAGCTTTTCGTATGGTGCAGACCAACCCTTGCCACCAGAACCTCCTAAAAAAATAACTGTTCCCAATGTTGACGTTATGGGTAATCCTACTGGTGGGGAACAGGAAATTGAGGTTCCCGCACCTCGCAAGTATGAAGACTTGCCTACTGTAGCGAGTATGCCAGATATATCTACAACATCCCGTTTAGGTATTCCATTGGCTAATACACCAGAAGGTATAGCTAACATTCTTAAAAAGAATGATCCTGATATTAAATTTTCATCAGATATGTATGGCAATCCAACTGCTGTAAAAGATGGAAAAGCATATCATTTGGATTACCCAGGCATTAACAAATTAAGCACAGAACAATTTCTTGAAAAGGGATTAGTTTCTGCGCCATTTTTTGCAGGTGCGGCCTTAGCAGGTGGCCCTGTTTCAGCTCCATTAACTGGTGCGGTTGCTGGTGGCGCAAGTACTTATGCAACTAATTATTTAGCAAATTTAGCTGGTGCTCAAGAACCATTAAATTTATCAGAAGTGGGTTTTAACACTTTATTAGGTGCAGCTGCGCCTATTGGTGGTCGTATTCTTAGCAAAGCTGGTCCAGTAATCCCAACTGCTGCAAATCTTGAAAGTTATGCCGCAGGTGACGCATTTAACCAGCTTTCACGAGGTACGCAAACACTTCTTCTTAACAATGGTGAAAAACTTAGATTAATGGAAGCTGGGCAGCCATTCAATTCAGCAAGTGATCTTGTTTTGGATAATCCAGAATTTAAAGGTGTTGCACAAGATATGGTTGCGCAAAATACACCTACAGCTGACAGTATAATTTCAACTATAAAAGATCGTGAAGCTGCTCGTCCACAACGTGTTATGTCTGATGTTGATCAAAACATTGGTCAACAAACGATTAATGAACGTGAAATGGCCCAATTACTAAATGGGTATAAGGGCGTTTTGAGCGGAGAGTTAAAGCCAATTCTAGATAATGCGCCTCCCATAGATCCATCAGGTGTGGTAGCCAAAATAGATGATATGTTGCCGACTGCCAAAGGTGACATTAAACAAGCTTTAACAAAAATTAGAGGTATGCTTGTTAATAAAGAGGGTACACCAGGCACTGGCCCTAGCGTAAATCCAATTATAGATCCTAAGACTGGCAATTTTATTCGTAATGAACGAATACCAGCTACTCCAGCTACTCCTCCTGTTTATGAAACAAGTGCAGAGGGGCTTGAAAATGCTCGTGTGGCAATAGATCGTATGATTAAATACGGCTATCAAGATGGGAATGTTGGCCTTATTCCTAATGCTGCAAAAAATCCCAATGTTACAGCCGTTAGAAATTCTTTATCCGATTTGTTGAAAAAACAAGTGCCTGGTTATGAAGATGTAATGGGAAAATATAGCAACATTTACGATCAAATGTTTGCAAATCAACGTGGCGATAAGTTATTTGCTAAGGGAGAGGATGCTACCCATCCAGAGTTAGTTCAAAGCCTCATGAATGATCCTGTTACTCGTGATGCTTTTATCGTTGGAGCTAGAGGTGCTGTCAATAACGTTTTAACTAATTCTCCTTCCGAAATGTCTGGTTTGGTACGGGCAGTTGGAGGAAATAATGCAAATAGCGTTATTAGAACCAAACTTGAAACAGTTTTTGGGCCCGATGCTGTAGATAATCTTGTTAATCTTGCTAATCGTGAACAAAATTATAAAAACACAGCGTCTAGTTTAGAGTCAACTTACAATAATTCTAGGGTTAATACTGGAACTAACGTAAGTGCTCAAACAAGAGAGCCTATTTTTACACAACATCCAGTACAACAATTATATCAAGCTGCTGTAGCTCAACCAGCTAACATAGCAGCGGAAAAAGTTTTGGGACGTACAGGTCCATCGTATGAAAAAAGCATGGGTGACTTTTTAACTGCTCCTGCTTCTGAGCTACCTAAGTATAAAACAGGTTATCAAAATGCTCTTAAAGCCAGAGGTACGGCTGTGGGGATAAGTCAGGCGATTAACCCTTTAATTAGTGGTCCTGCATCACAAACCTTTGAGAATAAAGATAACAATGAAGCCCGTGGTGGACGCATTGAGCGAAAACATGGTGGTAAGGTAGGTCATCAACACCTTGTTGATCGTTTGATGCGACTTGCTGAAAGGGCTAAAAAAGAAGTTAACAAAGGCACTGAGCCATTGCTTAATGCCAATGATACCGCTGTTGCTAAAGCTTTGGCTGTTGCCAACAAACACATTTAGGGTGCTTAAATGACAAGCTATACCACTAACAAAAATCTTACTTTGCCAGATTACAATTCAAGCAGTTGGAATACGCCTTTAAACAATGACTTCACTGCCATTGATGCGGCGTTTGGTGGTGTCTATACATTAAGCGTTGCAATAAGCTCAACGCCTGTTGTTTTATCTTCATCGGTTTATTTAAACCTAATTATAAATTTATCTGGCACTCTTAGTAACAATGTTACGTTTGAGTTTCCCTCTGGTGTTGGTGGTATGTGGTTTATTAACCCAACAGGCATTTCTGCTGGATTGGGGACATACACAGTTACATTTAAGAGCGTTGGTGGCGGTTCAACAGTTGTTATATCATCCAATGTGATTAACTACATTTATTCTGATGGAACTAATGTTGTATTAATCTCAAATCCATTGTCTACTGGCGGCGCAAATACACAAATCCAATATAACAATAATGGTGTCCTTGCTGGTTCTTCAAAATTAACTTTTGATGGAACTAATGTTACCGATACGCAGGGAACCTTTATTGATAATATTGGTCAAGTTCGTGCTGTTCCTATTAATAACCAATCATCAACCTACACAGTTGTTTCAACAGACGCAGGTAAATTGATTGTTATTACTAGCGGTAATATTAATTTAAACAGCGGTGTTTTATCTGTAGGACAAAACATCACTATTTTTAATAACTCATCTACCCCAATAACAATTAATCAGGGTACTGGTGTTACGATATACCTTGTTGGTGCTGGCACTACAGGCAATAGATCATTAGGTCAGTATGGTATGACAACCCTTTTAAGCATTGCTACTGACATCTATATCATCACTGGCAACGGCATTTCGTAGCATTGGAAATCATCTTAATAACTTCATTAAGACTTTCCTCGACTATCCATTCAACTCCATTGCCAGCATTACCGCCATAAATGTGTGTTTCTAAGCTTCCGCCATTTTCTGATGGAACTTCAAAAACTGCGGTAATGTGATCTGAATTAACGTAAATAGGAAAACCTGTAAATTTTCCTGTGTTGCTAAATTTAATTAGTGCCATTAATTGTCCCTCTTATCTAAAACACGATTAAATGTTATGTTTGTTTGAGCTGTTATCTCTTTATTATTAAAAGACCAGCACTGACCAGTTTTGTCTTGGAAACACACCCATACCAAATCGTACTCTGGCCCATAATCAATAAGAACATGAGCCATTGCTTTCCCATGAGGGGTTACAACTGGTATGGGTGGTTTTAATTGTAATATCATGCTGCTACTGTGGTTAAATTAGATCCTTTGATATATACAATATCGTAGTGCTTACAACACCAAGACTTATTTGGTTTGATCCGATCACCACAATAACCGCCATTATCGTGTATCCAACGGCAATCGTATGGTCCTAAATCAAACAAAGATTTTGGTGGAGGTGGCACATAAAGATCAAACTCCCCCTGTAATGGGTTTTTAACGTGCTTCCTCATATTTGGCCTCGTATAATTTGGAAGCGTAAAAGGTTTCTTTTTGGGCCTTTCGACCTGTATGCGTGGAGTTAATTTAACTTTGGGTACACGACGTATCTTAATGATACTTTTATTTTTCTCACGATGAACAACACCCATGACAGCGCCACGACTGATGCCCAATTCCTTTGCTATTTGGCCTGATGTATAGTCTTGATGCCACATAGCTACAATTTTATCTTTATATATATTATTATTTCTTCGCATATAAATCCCCAGTTACAACACGTCTGGAGCGGTGAAGCACCATACTTACATACTTGCGTTTGTAGTTTTCGTGTCTGCGTTTTAATGGATAGTTCCAAGCTGGCCCTGCCACATGGCAAGAAGCCATTTCAGCAGGTGATTTAACGCCCCAATCAAGGCAGCGTTTTGCGTGGGCTAATCCTATTTCAATTCCCTTGGAGCAGCTAAGAAGCTCAGATTTAGAGCCTGAATAACCTAACTGACGAGCCGATGAAGGAAGAACTTGGAATATACCCATAGCTCTTTCACCATGATGGCCCTTACCAAGGCGTGGACCTACTGCATTACATTGGTAGCTGCTTTCAACCTTTGCGATTGATAGCATAGTTGTTACCCAACGTTTACCAATCTTCTGTTCAGTTTCAGCCACAATCATTGATGTGACTTTTGTTTTGGGAGCAGAAAAATCCTGCTCCCCATAGAATGATTGGCAAAACATAATGCACTCAGCTTCTGCGTGTATTTTGCCCATTCGTTCTTGATCCTTACGGAAGAACTCAGCAGCTGTTTCTTCTTCGCTAATAGACACAACAGAAGACGAAACTAGAGCAGCTAGTACCGCAGAAATGATAGCTTTTTTCATGATTACTCCGTGATTGCGCTACCATTTGCCCCAAATTTTTGGGCGATCTTTTGGATACCTTCATCCAAATCGTCCAATGACGGACTAAATGTAGCTGCATGGGCAACAGCATTGATCAAATCAATGTAGCTACCCGTTAACATTGGGTTGGCAATCAGCTCTGCATATTTATGAGCTACCAACGCCATTGCGGTGTCATGTAAATCTACTACTTTTCCTTTTGCCATGCCAGCCAAAACTGAGCTATTACGATATATGGACTCTTGTTGCCCATAAGTCTTTGATAAATCATTAGATTTTGCTGCTGCTGCTGTCATAATGTCTGCGTAATTCATATCCATTTCCTTTTCTATCTAGGCACAACTGTGCCATCCATCTTCTTTTTCCATTTTGACCCCCTGCCAGCTGGTAGAGGGTTTCTGCTTTTAACCGCACCCAAGTGCTTTGCTTTTTGGCGCTTGGTTTTGGCTATTCTGGGAATATCCACCGATTTAGTTTGATGCCGATGACAAGTCCTATGAGCAACCCGCAAATTAGTTCCACCATCTTCACCTCCTATTTCTAGTGGTATCTCGTGAGAGACGTCCCATTCTTCACCAGGCTGCACTTTAAGATTGCAAAAATGGCAAATGCCACCTTCACGTTCAAAAATAGCAACCCTTTCTTTTGTTGATATTCTACGTCTTGCCATATTCATCTATTAATAGTTTTACTTTACCAACAAATTTGTAGTTCAGTGCTGTTTGCCCTGCGACGTAATACATTTTACTGTTTGCGTCCCAATAAAGCTCATCAACAATAATAAAATCACTGCTGTTGAGTATTTTTACAAACTCTTGAAGGCTTTGTGCAGGATATTCGCAAAATACCTGATGAATGGGTTTATCCATCCGTCCATTGGGTATAATGACTGTTAAAATAAACCGCATCACAACCTCATTTCGTGGCGTCTGGTCGCTTCATGCGACTGCCATTCACTAAACTTCATTCTAATGTATTCAAGTTGCACTTTCAACAATGCAGCTTTTTGTCGAGCATCAACCATTTGCATGATAAATGCACTCCATTCTTCCGAGGCTTTGACTTTCATCTCAGCCTTGGAAACTGGTATATCGCCAAGATCAGACATCATTTTAGCTAACACAGCCGATTTAGTCTGTTCTAGCATTTCAGCAGCAGTATCGGCATCGACCCAACGCTTTGCGACAATTCGATACTGCTCAGAAAGTGGTTTATCAGCATCCATCAGAAGGGAATACCATCTTCTGTATCTGATGCTGGAGCGGATGGTTTGCTATAATTGTTATTCTTTTCGATTGGTGGACGAAGAAGAATAGACACTTCACCATCAGCACCACCTACTGGCAATGCAGATAGTTTAAGCATGAATTGGTCTTTGCCATCACGACCTTGAAACATTGTTCCAATTTTAGTGAAAAACAATTTTTCTTCATCATTTACGATTGTTTTACGAACAACAAGTGCATCATATCTTTGTGCCATATCATTACTCCTTACTTTCTACGATTTCGTTTGCTTTTAGTTTTTTACCATGCAGTAACCAAGCTGCATGAATAAAGTCGGCTTCTTTGCTTGTAGATGGATAACCCGCCTTAATAAGTATAGGTAAAGTTTTTTTCCACCATCCACGCAAAATTTCAATATCGTTAATTAGTTGAATTTCATCTATATACTTTTTAATTATTTCTGTTTCTTCCAAAGAAGTTTCAACAACTTCTTTTTGCTCTTTATCATAAAGGGCAAGACCAAATGGGTTACCAAAGGTCATTAAAGCCCGTTTCATGGCATCTGTTTCAGCCTCTTTAATGGCGCTTTCGTGAGCCAACCCAAGATTTGCATCACTACCATGACCAGCGCCAGTGCCATCCCTAATAATATCGCCAATGCGAATACGCACACGAGCAATATAAGTGACATTCCAGCCATCCCGTTTTGCAGAGCCAACTTTACAAGCATTTTCATTTACCAATCGACATTCAAAAGTTTCACGAGACCAGCTATCAAATCCAAATATACGATTTGCCTCTGCGATAGCGTGCCAACCTTCAATGTACGAAAACGATCTATTTGATTGAGAACGTTCTTTTACATATTGTTTGTTAAGGGGTGCTGATAGTTGTTCTTTTTGATCTTTAGTGAACATATTTATATCCTTGTAATTCTAACTGTTTCATCGCCATTCGATAAAAAAGCGCCATTAACAGTTATGCCATCTCTCATATCGTTTTTAATTTCCGTTTTATTTATCTCCTTTTTAATACGCCAATATTTATCATCAATCAAGCTTTCATCGGTAATTATAACAGATGCTGTTGATCTTGATATAGTAACTGTTCCAGATGCAACTTCAAGTTTTCTTAAACGCCCAATTTCCATTACTCGTTGGATCATTTTACGCTTTATTTCAGTGCGATATTTAAGGCGTTCTTTACGTTTTTTTAATTGATCAATATGCTGATCAATTCCTTCAATCATTTGGCTGTCGTAAGCCTCTGAACTAACAATACGATCAATTACCTGTTTAATATCGGTAGAACCTTCAAACATATCATTTCGTAATTGTTCGTCATCTTTTAGCTCTGGATATTCAAGAAGCATAGCATCCAATTGCTGTAATAGATTTTTCACATCTATCTGCATTTATCATCTCCATATTATTGTTCAGTATGATTATCTTTATCGTATTGTGCTTGTGCAAGATCCATTACACGAGCAATGTGGCTGTCTAATACTTCATCTGGAATTGGTGTTAAAGCAGCCATATTTGCTTTAAACATATCCCTCATTAGGGAAAGCTTTATATTCAATAACTTAATTTCATTATGTAAATTAGTTATTTGTTCTTCATATTGTTTTTCATCATTTGGCATTTTCTAATTCCCTTATCCGTTCTTTTAGTATTTCAATTTCTTGATTTAATTTATCATTTGTCTCCATAACATCGTGGTATTCTTTAAGTCCCCATTCCCATATATCTTTTCGCACAAGGCATAAACCTTGATCAATAATCTCTTGAAATGTGATAGACCCTTCAACCATGTCGTTATATAATAGCACAAGTTTCCACTTGTCAAACTCTTATTTACACATTAAAGATAAAGCATGAACAATACAGAATTATTTGCCAAGCTATTCCCGACGCCTAATTCCCGTAAGGAAATAGCTGAAAAACTTAAACTATCTCGCCAAGCCATTTATCAATGGAAGCGGGTTCCCGTAGATTACGTCCTTATTTTGGAGCGGTTGACTGGCGTACCCCGCCAAGAAATACGCCCTGACATATATCCACCCGAATGATTTACCTTAGCTTACCTTATCCACCCAGCGTTAACCAATTATGGCGGATGGGAAAGGGTAAGATGTATTTAAGTGAAAAGTACAGGGTATGGAAAAAGCAGGCTATGTGGGAAGCAAGTTTGCAAAAACCTAACCAAATCAAAGGTAAATATCGTTTTTATATTCAAGCGGTTAGACCAGATAAACGGCGTAGGGATATAGATAACTTAATTAAAGTGGCAAGTGATTTATGTGTTACCATAGGCATAATTGAAGATGATCATTTATGCGAAGAAGTTAATGCCAAATGGGTAAAAGATGGAGACCCGTTTGTTATTAAAATTGAACCAGCGGAGGGCTGATATGGAATATAAAACCAGGAAAGAAATGTATGAGGCACACAAAGCTCGGCGGCGTAGAATGGCAGAAGCTGCTGCTCGGTATGAACAAATGAAAGCTGAAAAGAATAAGCCTAAACTACCGCCGCCGCCTCCAGAACCCGTTCCACCGCCTATATCTGCTGAAGAATTAACCGAGAAAAAGCTCAAAGAGTTTTTTAATCAGGCTCCTAAAAAGATTTTATCTATCACTGATAAATATAAATTGGTGGTCAATATCGAACCTGATCAGAGAATAGCCCTGTTTGATATTGTTCATGATGTATGTCGCAGGCGTGGACTAACAAAACAAATGGTAATGTCAAAAAGCCGACAGCGTGAAATTGTCTGGGCAAGGTGGGAAATTTGGTATTTAGCTCGCAATAATATGTCGTTAAGCCTGCCAGTTATTGGCAAACGAACTGGTGGTTTTGATCATACGACTGTTCTGCATGGGGTAAGAAACTTTAAGAAATTATTGGATGCAGGGAAAGTAACTTTAGAAATTACAATTAAAATTTCGCAAGATTTGGTTGACGCAAATCGGATTTAGAGGCAAATTGTAAAAGTAAGGGCCACCAAGTTTGCAGCTTGATGGCCCTGAATAACGGAACAGATGCGGTGTTCCGATGTAAAAACAGGGTTATTATACCTTGTTTGCCCGTCGGATCAACCAATAAAATTAGGTGATCTATGGGCCTTCCCTACTACAATCGTTATCCCGGCGACTACGCAAAAGATACCCCTGATTTAAGCTTAATGCAGCATGGGGCGTATAATCTTTTGCTGGATTTTTATTATTCTAATGGAAATTTAAAACGATCTTTGGAGCAATGCTTCAGGATATGCTCTGCTCATTCCGATGAGGAAAGGCAGGCAGTTTCTTATGTTCTCCACACCTTTTTTGAACCTTTGCCAGATGGTGGTTATAGGCATGAACGTGTAGAATTTGAGATAGAACGGCAAACCAAGATTTATGAAGCTAGAGTATATGGCGGTAAAAAGACCGCAGCTAAAAGGTGGGCTAATAACTTAGCTAGTAGCTCAGCTAATAGCTTACCTACAGGATCTGACGATGATTTTTAGGGTAAATTATAGCTCACCTATTAGCTCAGCTAGTAGCTGGAATGTAGCTCAGCTAATAGCAGTCCTTATAGCAACCAAAACCAAAACCAATATACCCTACCAGTATAAGAGAATTACTAGAATAGCTACTATATACGGAACTATTGTTAAGGTGAAATATGGCAGAGCTTAGAGATTATCAGGACACGGCAATATTCAAACTCAGGCGCTCCCTTGGAGCGGGTAAAAAACGGCCCGTTGTCCAAATGCCCACAGGAGCCGGGAAAACAGTGGTGGCGGCTGAGATCATCAACATGGCCTTAGCCAAGGGCAAGAAGGTTATGTTTTGCGTTTCAAGCCTTAGCTTGATTGACCAGACTGTAGAGCGGTTCCGTGAAAACGGGATTTACGATGTTGGCGTTATTCAGGCCATGCACGAGCTGACCAATTTTTACGCTGACGTTCAGGTAGCATCGGTGCAAACCCTGATGCGGCGTAAAATTATCCAAAAGGTTGATTTGGTTATTATCGACGAGTGCCACGTCCAATTTAAGTTTTACGCTAAGTGGATGCAAATGGATTATTGGAAAGATATTCCGTTTATTGGCCTGACGGCAACGCCTTGGGCTAAGAGCATGGGCAAACTGTGGGACGATTTGATTGTTGGTACTACCATGACTGACCTGATTGAACAGGGGCATTTATCAAAGTTTAAAGTTTTTGCACCATCCCATCCAGATTTGACTGGCGTTAAAACAGTTGCTGGCGATTACGATATTGGTCAGCTCGGTGATGCAATGGATAAAAAACCATTAGTTGCTGATATTGTATCGACTTGGATTGAAAAGGGTGAAAACAGACCAACGATTTGTTTTGCTGTGAACCGCACCCACGCAAAGAACATTCAAGAGCAATTTGAGGCTGCTGGTATTAGGACTGGCTATGTTGATGCTTTTTCAGATATTCCAGAACGCAATCAAATTGCAAAAGATTTTCACAACAGCGATATTAAAGTTGTTTGCAATGTCGGTGTTTTAACTACTGGCGTTGATTGGGATGTTCGGTGTATAATTTTAGCACGACCAACAAGATCAGAAATTTTATATGTGCAAATGATTGGTCGTGGCCTTCGTACAGCTAAGGGTAAAGAAGATTGTATTATTCTAGACCACAGCGATACCACACTTTCGCTTGGCTTTGTCACAGATATTCACCACAACAAATTGGATATGGGACATGAGAAGAAAAAACCAGCAAAGTCAGAGCCTAAAGAAAAGTTACCGAAAGAATGTCATGCCTGCTCTTACCTTAAACCGCCTAGCGTATTTGTTTGCCCCAACTGCGGAGCCAAACCCAACCCTCGTGCAGATGTTGACCACATTGGTGGTGAATTGCATGAATTGGATGGGAATAAAAACAAAAAACCAACTCAATACACCAGCGCCGAAAAAGAATTATTTTATCGTGAACTGCTCGGCTACACGGAAATCAAAAATTATTCAAAAGGGTGGGCTGCTCACAAATACAAGGCGAAATTCGGTTCTTGGCCCTTCAACGGGATTAGCAAACAACCCAAAACGCCATCGCCAGCCGTAATGAGTTGGATTACTCATCTCAACATTGCTCAAGCTAAATCTAAAAAGAAATCATTTGACAGGAAATTTAGCGGTGAACGTAAAACATTTAATTCAGCTATTAATCGGTTGAAAGACGATTGGGACGAAGCAGCATTTAGAGAGGCGCACAAAAATGACGCCAACTAGAGAACTGGCAATCGGCAAATGGCGTGGTCTGCTTCCACAACTCGGAATAGATAGTAAATACCTTCGCAATAAGCATGGGCCTTGCCCGATCTGCGGCGGTAAGGATCGGTTTCGGTTTGACGATACGAAGGGTACGGGATCGTGGATATGCTCGCAGTGTGGGTCTGGTGATGGTTTTGATTTGGTTCAGCGCAAGCTCGGCCTTAATTTTAGTGAGTTATCGAAGCGTATTAAACCGCTGGTAGGGGGGATAATAAAAATGGTTCAGGATGTTCAGGTAGAGGACGAAGCCGTTTTAAAGGAACGCATGAAGCGTTTGTGGGCGGCAGGTAGGCCAGTACACCCTTATGGGGTAGTAGCTACCTACCTGCGATCAAGAGTTGGGCGTGTGTGGCTTTCTAATTCAATCCGTGAGGTATCTAATATACGGCATCCAAACAGCGATCAGCGGTTCAATGCTATGATTGCGAGGATCACCGATGTCGATGGTGCAGGGGCAAACATACACATAACATACCTAGACAATAACGGGAATAAGGCACCTGTCAGTCCTGTTAAAAGGGTCATGAAAGGTAAGTTGCCAGATGGCTGTGCTATACGACTTGGTAAGCCTGCTGAGTTGATGGGAATAGCTGAGGGGATAGAGACTGCTATATCTGCGTCGATTATCCACGGCGTGCCTGTGTGGGCAGCTATTAACGGCTCAATGATGGCGAAATGGATACCGCCTGAAGAAGTAAAGTACATAAATATTTATGCAGATAATGATGTTAATTACTCGGGTCTGGCAAAGGCATATACGTTAGCTAATCGGCTTTGCACTCAATATCATATTAGAGCCGAAGTTATTTATCCTCACCAAATTGGATATGACTGGTGTGACACATTAGGTGATTATATTTCATGTGGAGAATATTTTGATGGCAAAAACGTGGGTTGATGGCAATAATTTTGTTAATGTAGAGCTTAATGTTTGTGAAATGCAATATGCAGCGATTGTGGCTATTGTACGCAAAAATGAAAGTGACAAGATGGGTTTGAAAGATGCCAACGGGTTTGACAGGTCTAAATACCCTGTTTTGCCAATGGAGATTGAAGGTGTAGCGGCAGAAATAGCTGTTGCTGCATCAAGAAATGTATATTTTGACGCAAGTTATAATACGTTCAAACAGGCCGACGTTGGTGTAGATGGTCAAGTCAGGTATTCATTTAAAGACCAAGGGCGGCTGATTGTACGCAAGAAAGATAACCCAGATCATTGTTATGTGCTTGTGACTGGTCAAATGCCCCACATGATTATCAGAGGCTGGATGTACGGGCATGAAGCTATGAAGGATGGGTATTTAGATACGCCACAAGGACGCCCACCCGCTTGGTTTGTACCGCAAGAGGATTTGCGTCCTTGGAAGTTAAAAGCTAAAGCATAGGAAATTCTAATTTAGCGTCTTTTTCTATTTTCTTGAAATCACCTGATAAAAAAATCTCTAAGAGGTGACTCACAATAAATGGTATTTTAGACCTATTAGTTCTCCAACGTGTCACTTGCCGTACTGATACATCAAAGTAGTGTGCCACATCTGCGCTAGTGCAACCTGTAGCAAATATAAATTGTTCGACTATGTTAGTAGATAAGTTCATTATTTTCTTCCATTGTTTTGATAAGACGATCACAGGCTTGCACAACATCTGCTTCTGTCCACCAAGGCGCAGCTACGAAACTGGGCCTGTTTTTGGCAGCACAATATAGCTGCCAAAGTTCAGGATTTACCTCACTACATGGTTTTTTATCGTCAGGTATATAACCCATGTGCTGAAGCATAAGTTCGGCTAATTTAGGTGTCATCATTGTATTATTTTCCATGTTTAATTCCTTCTCCGATTTCACATTCAACTTTAATTTTTACGCAACCTAATCTGTTTGCGGAAGCATTTTTATCTGCTTCAGGTTTTGTATGAAATAGTTTAATGCCAGTTGAATAAACGTTAGCCCAATATTCATGCTCAATTTTGGGCGGAATTTCAACAAGATTTAAATAGTTTTTAGTGTCAGATGGATATGCTCTTCCATAAATTGTCCATTCGCAAACAACCCACACTTGATGTTCCAAACTAAATACGGCTCCATGTACAGGATATTCACCATCTCCATCTTTTGCATATAATCGAACAGCCTGTCCGTTTAGTGTGCGATATTCTTTTTTTAAATCAATTTGATTTTTTGGCTTTCTAACTTTTTTAATCTTACCCATTATATGACTCCATTGATCAGATGTTGAATTTCACTTAATAAATTTAACTCTCTATTGGGAAGAGGAGTTCCGTCATCATCAACGTCCCAAATCGTATCTGCTCTGTCTTCTAAATATTCTATTGCAAGATCAAGTGCTTGAATTAAATCTGCGTTATGAGTTTCAAGAGATTTAATTTTAGCTTTAAGCATTTCTAATTCTTTATCCATTTTTCACCTCCACCATAATTATAATTAAAAAGGGAACCAATCCAAACATAATTATTTCCATGTTAACCCCCTTAGGGGGAGGCTTACGCCTCCACCATTGACTTGATTACTTTTGCGTTAGCTTTGATTGTGACGCTAGTGATCAAAAATGTCTTTGAGCATTTAGCGATCTGTTCGTCGGTCAAAAGCTTTTTAGCTTCTGCGCCGTCAAAAGTTGTACGCTCTGCAAGTTTTACTGTGACTGTGGCAATTGAACCTTCGATGGTTTCCATGCCAGAAGCTACAAACTCTGCTTTGAGTGCATCTAACTCTTTTGTGAGGGCTGCAATCTCGTCCTTGAGGATGAAGTAGCGGTCAACTGAGTTGTAATTGTTAAGCATTGTCATCTCCATATAATGTCAGCTCGTTGCTGATGTATTAGAATGTATAGGACATTTTGTCCCCTGTCAAACGCTAATTTTCTACTACGCTAGTTAAATAATTGCCCAATGTTTGTACAGCTTCAATCGTATTTTGATCTGTGCCATCAGAAACTTCTGGGAAATTTTTGGGCATTTTATAAATATCATATATCGCAGCAGGATCGTGCTCGGTAGTCTCTTCGTATGTACCTTCACAATTGCCAAAAGATTCATTTAAAAGATTGATTGCTTCAATGGCGGTTGAAGCTGTCAAGTCGCCAAAAATATAGCCAGAATTTCTATTAATGATGATTACACGCATTTTCAATCTCCATATAATGTCAGCTCGTTGCTGATGTATTTATATATATAGGACATTTTGTCCCCTGTCAAACGGTTTTTTTAATTTCTTTGTATGATTCTGGATTATATACGAAGGGATAAGACCAAGAACCGATTAGCTTATTGTCAAGATATACCCCCTCCACATAATCGCTCTCGTCATCGGTTTCTAATTCTTTTGTATGAATACGATCTGCCGCTTCTAATTCGTCAATATTATCGCTGTTAATGCTTTCGTAAATAGATAAGCAGATCGTACCCCATTCGCAATGATCTCCAAATGTGATAGCAGGGCTGGTCCAACCAAGAGGGTAAAATTTATTAAGACTAAGCATTTTTATCTCCATATAATGTGGCAAATCAGTGCCATAAGTGTTTTTATATAGGACATAATGTCGTAATGCAAGTGATATTTTATCATTTGTTGATAATTTTTTTTGTAATTAATTTTCAATAAGTTGTGTGCTATAGTATCAATCGGGGTAAAGATATGGTTGACAAATCGGATACACTTATAGAAGAAATAGCATTGACCCTTTGCGGATATTCGCTGGGAGGGGAAGATAGCTCAAGATGTGATAGGGCTTGCATATTTTGCTCAGGGCAAGCTGAAGCAGTTATAGATAGGATAAATAGATATGAGACTGAAGACAGACAAGCATCTACTGAGCCTAGTGATGATGGCAGCGTCGGGAGTGGCGTTCATCTGGGGTGGTATAGCTCTCGTTATAAATCCCCGTATTGATGGCACTGTATTAATCCTTTGTGCGATATATTGCATTTGCTTAGCAATATGGAGCGACTTAAATTAGGATATTTATATGAGTAACGTCACAATACTGGCAGGGGACTGCCGAGAAACTCTTAAAACATTACAGGATAAATCTGTAAATTGCTGCGTAACGAGCCCGCCTTATTTTGGTTTGCGTGATTATGGGATGGAAGATCAAATAGGTCTTGAACAAACGCCAGATCAATTTGTATCCGAACTTGTTGAAGTATTTAGGGAAGTTAAACGTGTTCTTAGGGATGATGGCACATTATGGCTTAACCTCGGCGATAGCTATGCTGGAAGCGGGAAAGGTCGGTGGGCCGATGGAAATAGCTATGCAACAGGCAAACAAGCTACATCTAAAGGAACGACGGAGGGAAAGCTGGTAAAATCTATTACGCCTGATTGCAAACCTAAGGATTTAATAGGCATACCTTGGCGTGTAGCATTTGCGTTGCAGGCCGACGGCTGGTATCTGCGGCAAGACATTATTTGGCATAAACCTAATCCGATGCCAGAGAGTGTGATGGATCGGTGCACCAAAGCGCATGAATATATTTTTTTGCTTTCTAAGTCTTCTAAGTATTATTTTAATTATGAGGCAATAAAAGAGCCTATTTTGCATCCTAATGTTAAAAATGCGACCTTTGGAAGTATGAGCGGAACAGGCATTAAAGGACTGCAATATTCTGGAAAAACATATATACCTCCTGACAAACGCAACAAACGCTCTGTTTGGACAGTTACAACAAAGCCATTTAAGGGCGCTCATTTTGCCACCTTCCCACCAAATCTGATCGAGCCATGCATTCTTGCTGGTTGTCCTGAAGGCGGCACTGTGCTTGATCCGTTTGGCGGATCTGGAACAACGGGATTAGTTGCCAATAAATTAAATAGAAATGCAATTTTATGTGAGCTTAATCCAGATTATGTTAATATGATTAAATCACGATTAAGTGGAAATATGCCTTTATTTAATAATACGGAGATGGAATAAGTCAATTTAGCTAGAAAAAGGCTAATGTTTATGGTAGGTTACAGGTCTAAGAAATTATTAGCTGATAGTAGATTAAATATGCCTAAAAAAACTAAAATACATCAGACAGCGCCAGATGCCCCTTTGGATGGGGGTGAACCCATTGTTGTCAAAAGACCCGTAGGACGTCCCACTAAATACTCTAAAGAGATAATGGACGATCTATTAGTGTATTTAAAGAGGGGATACAGCTTAGAAGCAGCAGCTTATCAATGTGGGATAGGAGCTAGAACTTTATTCGATTGGAAGCGTGACAATAAAGAGTTTTCGCAGTTCATTGAAGAACATAAGCCAGCTGCCTTGGTTTTTTGGGAAAACAAGCTGTTGGCCGCAGCAGATGATCCTAAATCGGGGAATAATCAGCTGATCTCATTGGCTGTAAGGAATAGGTCTAAGTCGGCTTCTGGCTGGATGAATGATACGCAGAAGGTGGAAGTCACTGGAAAGGACGGAAGCCCGATTGCAGTGGAGGAAACCTTCAAGATTGATGTAAAGAAGTTTGACGCAGACCAAAGGGCAATGCTCAAGGAGCTTATCCTGTCGGCAAAGGCGGGGGCGGGAAATGAAGATGACAATGAAGAAGAATGATGCCGTATTCCTGTCAAAGGCCAGCTATCATACTTTTGGCTGGCTCAAGCGTCCAGAGTATGACAGCGATGCTGGCTATGCCTATGAAATGCCCAACGGCGACCTGTTATTTACAGATGACCCACGCCACCAATATGGACTGACACTAGAAATCTGGATGGATAAGGCAAGCGGGGAGAAGTTCTGCACCCTGCCAAAGAAACGGCAAATCAACGATGCTAGACCTTGACAGCTACATAAAGACGCTGATTACGGAATACCCCGATCAAACTTTGCAGGAGATCGAGAAGGAAGACTGTGAAGAAAGCCTTTATGAGTTTCTTACTAAGGCGTGGAAGTATATCGACAGTTCTCCATTCGTGGACGGGAATTGCATTGAGGCCGTTGCCGAGCATCTGATGGCTGTGACTGATGGTCAGATTAAGAAGCTAGTCATTAACATTCCCCCACGCTGTGCTAAGTCCAGCTTAACAAGTGTGGCATGGCCTGCATGGACGTGGGCGCAAAGCCAATTGTCGGATACATCGGGTCCTGGCGTTCAATTCCTAACGGCATCCTTTGCGCAACAATTGAGTTTGCGTGATAACCTGAAGATGAGGCGCTTGATTACCAGCGAATGGTATCAGAAACATTGGGGTGATCGCTTTCAGCTTATGCCTGACCAAGCAGCTAAAGGCAGGTTCGATAACAACAAGAAGGGGTCGAGGCTGGCAACGTCTGTGGGCTCGGCTCTTACGGGTGAAGGCGGTAATATTATTATCGTTGACGATCCTAACGCAGCACAGGAAGCTTATTCTGATGCTACGATTGAAAGCACAATTGAATGGTGGACAGGCGCCTTATCAACCCGCCTTAACAATGCCAAGACTGGTGCTTACGTCGTTATTCAGCAAAGACTGTCGGAACGTGATCTGACGGGTTATCTGATGAGTAAGAACTTTGAAGAATGGACGCATCTGTGCTTGCCGATGCGTTTCAGTCCTTCCCGAAGCTATACAACCAGCATTGGTTGGTCAGACTGGAGAACTCAAGAGGGTGAGTTACTTTGGCCTGAACGCTTCGGGGAGGACGAGGTTAAAGCGTTGGAGACTAACCTCGGCCCATTTGCTGCCGCTGGTCAGTTGCAGCAGTTACCCGTTCCAAAGGGCGGTGGTATCATTGACAGCGATTGGTGGAAGTTATGGGAAGCATCAGAATACCCTCCGTTTTCTTATATTGTGGCAGCCTTGGATACGGCATATACGGAAAAGGAAGAAAATGACTTTTCGGCTATGTCCATTTGGGGCGTTTTTGAGCATGACATCACAGCCAAATCATCTCGTATTATTGGCGAAGATGGTAGGACGATGCAGGTTGAGCGTAGCTATGGTCAAATGTCTCCAAGGGTTATGCTGATCGGAGCATGGCAGGCTCGGTTGCAGTTCCACGATTTAGTAGAGAAAGTACAAAAGACAGCCAAGCAATTTAATATAGATAAACTGCTTATTGAGGCTAAAGCAGCAGGTATAAGCGTGTCGCAGGAGCTTCGGCGTGTCTATGGAGCGGAGGAGTTTGCCGTCCAGCTCGTAGATTACAAGGGTAAGGGAAAAGATAAGGTAAGCCGCCTATATGCCGTCCAGCATCTATTTGCGGAGGGGCTGGTATTTGCACCTGAGATGTCATGGAGTACGGAAGTCATTGAGCAAGTCGCATCATTCCCCAAGGGCGCACATGATGATTTGGTCGATACAGTCAGTATTGCTATGAGCCACATTAGACAAACTGGGCTATTGCAAAGGCCAACCGAACTTGCTGAAGAATTAGAAGCTAGTAAGAAAAATTGGGGCAAACCGCCAGTTCCGCTTTACCCAGTCTGATATTTAGTCTATATTATATTGACAGTATATTTATTAGGAGATTAGTATGTTTCGCACTGCTGCAAATCAACAGATATGGAATGATTATAGAGATATACAGAACAAACTTGATGAGTTGTTTTATCAATCCTATCCACGAAAAGATTATGAGAACATTGTTCGTGCATTGTTTAAATGCGCTGAATTGTTTGAAAATATTCTAAATGATTTGAATACTGACGGCATTACTTCTGAAAGGCAGGAGGAAATACGACTGTATCTTAGCATCATCAATGGGCATATCAGAGAAGATAAAGATTATAATGTTCATATTATAAATCAGGAAAATACAGATGATTGATTTAGAAAAGAAATACACCAACAAACGCAATGATGAGATTAAGTTGAGCCATATTGATCGTGG
>Ga0214166_1000456_pt1 | contig 20550 bp, 17 predicted proteins | sample TroBogepilimnion_27_FD_153005 | JGI IMG/M metagenome (GOLD analysis project Ga0214166, IMG submission 153005) | Freshwater microbial communities from Trout Bog Lake, WI - Practice 18AUG2009 epilimnion v3 | ecosystem: Environmental > Aquatic > Freshwater > Lake > Epilimnion/Euphotic zone ...
GCGCAAAAGTAACGTCCGTTAGATAGGTCGGTTCTTTAGAATACTTCTTACGCAACGCAAGCACTTGCTTGGTTGAGTCTTTACCAATGTACTTCTCGCTGACTCGCAGCAATTCGTTCAGTGCGTTCTTTTTAGCAGGATCAACGCCAAGGATTTTCGCCACTGTATCGACGATAGCGCGCCACGCGTTGGTGAGTTTGCCGCCAGACTTGTACGGTACAGTCGATAGCCATTCCGCAGCCTCCGGGTCCGACAATCCCCACGCAAGCAACTCGTGCGGGTTATCCATCATGTTGCTAAAGTTTTTAAGCCGCTTTTCAACAGGTGATAATTTGTTGTCAGGAATCTTATTAATGCGATCCACAACATGTTTATGGAGCGCAGCCAAGTCGTTATAGGCATCAACTAGATATGACTTGGACCGACGTGATGCCGGTATATCCGCGTTGTTCTGAGCGTAGTACGCGCCGTACTCAATCGCATGAGTCGTTACCGCGTGGATCAATTCATGCAGAATCGTGTCATGTCCGGCAATGGTGTCAGGGTTTTTGGCTTGTTCCGGATATGCTTCGATAGTTGTAGGCGTGCCGTCCCTAAATCTGGCAGGGCGTTTAGCCGTACGAAGATTGTTACCAGAAAGAAGAATAGTGATTGTATTAGCGTCAGTTCCGCTATCGCGTAAATGAAAACTTGTAGCGCCACTAGCCCCGGACTTTATACTTGAACTGGAGATATGGGGGTTATTTGGGTCTTCAAAACGAACGTTGATTTTGAATCCGGCACGTTCAAAGTGCCCAACCATCTTACCGACAAGTCCGGCAATGTATCGGTGAAACGCATTCGGAGAGTGCGTGCGAACATACTCCGCAGCATCGGATCCCTTAATGTTCCCATTAGCGTCAGCCATTGCTCTAAGATCAGACTCAATCTGACCTTTATCGTGGACAGGCGTGACTTCCGCAGGTTTAGGCGGCGGGTCGGCAACGGGCGGCGTCTCAATTGGAGGAATGATAGGCGGGGGTTCAGACGCTACTGGAGGCTGCTCACCTGCCGTTCCTTCATCAGTTGTTGGAGTACTTGGCTTAGTATTATCCACTCCCTCACTGTCAACGCGTCCAATTCGCTGCTCGTCGGCGGGATCTGAAAGTGTAGGCAACTTAGCGCCTCCTCCAGTCCCTCCTGTGTTATCTCCAGTGTCTCCTCCTTCGGAACCCGAAACTTCAGTATCGGTTTTTCCACGGACTGCTCCTTCGTCTTGGACAGTTTGGTGCGGAGGCGTAGTTGCCTCGCCCGGAGCCAATGCGCCGACGTCATCTGCGTTTTTTCCTTCTGCGTCTTCTTGAGCAAGAGTGTTGTCCGGATCCACTGTGCCTTTGTGACTCGTAGGATCATCGACATGAGTTTCCGCAACGGCTGCGGGTTCAGCCAGAAGATCTTCGGTCGTGTGCGGTGCAGCCGCTGGTGCTTCCTCTTCTCCCGTAAGTTTGTTCTTAATGGAGAGTACGCCCGTTTGCGGATCGGGCTTAGAGAATTTGACTTGCATGTCTCCCGCAGACTTCTTTGTCAACGCATTAAACAATGACGTCGCTTTTGAGTGCGGAATAGGATTACCGTCCTCGTCCTTAACCTGCGCCATAAGAGCAGCAATATGGTCGGCACGAGTAGCGTCGCCTGTAGCCATAATGACATCGCGCGCCTGACCGAGTAACGGATCCGCAGTCTTGGGAGTCTCCGTTATTTTCTTCTCCGCATCAGCCGCCGCTTCAGCAGCGGCTTTTTCTTCAGCCTTGCGCTGCCCAATAAGATCCGCAGCCTGTTTACGTTCCGCACGGGTATGGAACGCGCCTTCGCCGACGCCAAGCGTCATGCCTAAGACAGCACCTTGCAGAAGAGAGTCTCTCCATGCGTGAGCAGCATCGGGGTCATTAAAGACGTCGTTCGATTCACCCGACTGCCAACGATCCAAGATCGTACTGGCAAGCGACTGAGGCACGGCAAAGCCCACGCCTTTAGCGACGCCTTTGGCTATACCATTTTTATATGTGAGTTTGCCGTCTTGAGAAGCCTGAATGATTTTATCTTGTGCTTCTTTAGAAGCGCGCGCTGCCGCTTGTTCAGCCGTCTCACCTTCAAGCGGTTCAGCACTCTCGCCAACAAGATCACGCAGAATGGGCATTTTGCCCATCATCTTGTTAACGCCGGGAATTGACGTAAAGAGTTTGCCACCAAACACGTCAAATGCGGTTTGACCCGCAGATGCAACGAGCGATTTGCCTGTCGATGTTTCGCGCGGCTTCTTACCCGCAGCAATGTCGGCTTCTTGTGCGCGAGCCTGAGACTCAAGGTTGCTGACTTCGTGCTGTGCAAAGAATGTGGCGGGGGTGGTACCGATAGCAGCCGGACCCGACACTGCGCCAATAGCCATTGGGGCGGCAACGTAGCCAGCCAAATTACCAGCCGCTTCTGCACCGTACGTTAAAAAGTCTCCTACGCCATGTACATCTTTCCAGTTTAACTGTCGTTCGTTCGGTTCACGCGCAGCAAGAAACTTTCTGCGGATCTTGTCTTTTTCTTCCTGCGTGAAATAAGGACTGTCTTGCGTAGCGGCGTAATCAAGGGCTTTAGGCAGATCCAAAGACGTCGCGGCTTCATGCCCAAAAGAACTCCAGAACCCTGCGACGGGTTTGGGTTTTGCGGGCGGGTCCAATTGGAACCCTTCTGGAAGCGCATTAGATTTAGGCGAGGGTGCGTCTAAAACAAACCCTTCAGGAAGTTCATTAGGCATGAGGGTTCCTTATTTCGCGACCCACTGACCATTATGGAAAATCATTGCCTTGCCGGTACTTGGATTTGTAGCCGTCTGTCCTTCTTGATACTGCGGCGATGAAGGTGCTGCACTAGCACCGCCCCCTTGTTGGATGATAGAAGTCCAATGATCAACCTCTTGCTGCCATTGAGCATGCCCCGGATCATTAGGAAGCGCCCGGTTATCTCTACCGGGATCAGTGATATTTTTAAGCGCTGCCGATGCCGCAGCCACTTCCGCAGCGGTAGCGCGCGCCCCGGCACTTGTCGTAGCCGCAAAGCCCTTCGGCATAGCCGTAATCATCTGCTCCGGCGTCCAATCCGGATGCGCTTGTTTGAGCGCGCGCCACTGCTGCGACTCAACCGGTTCAAAATATGCCTTCTGCGTCGCCATAATTTTGGCATGGGCAAGGCCGCCAAGAACCTGACCCATCGTATCTTGGAACTTGGTATCCGCCTGATACTTGCGGTCATTCAGCATCTCAAACTTGGCGGCTTGTTTCTCATAAGCATTGATCGCACCATCTTGAAGATGCTGCTGCGCCATGTATTTGTTCTTAGTCACATCATTCTGCGCAGCGCGAACGTCAGCGAGATCTTTCGTGTACTGCGCCCCGGCCTGTTGCCCACCCGACGTGACTGCCGCTAAGAACCCTGCGTGAGGATTTGCATTAGCGACGCCGTGACCGAAGTTAATCAGCGCCATCCACTTGGCTTGATCTTTGCGTTTGAGAGCATCAGCAGATTGCGTAGAAAGATTCTCAAGGAACTCTTTTGTATCGGCATTGCGCGGGTTGTTCACATCGGACATTTTGGCGACGAAGTCATTGATATTACCCGGATCATACGCTTCGGCTTTCTTGCCCAAATCCCGAGACAAATTTTGATGGTCGTTATACAACGATACCAACCAAGGCGGCGAGTCTTTAGGGAGCGTAAACTGAGCAGATTCGGACGTATTAAACGCCAACGGAGCCGCATCGGGAGCAATAGCATGCGCCACGTCGGTGATTGCGCCGCGCTTGGTGGTGGGCTTTGGTGTTGTGAGTTTCTTATCTTCGTCCGACGGGCCACGCTTTGCTTCGGCGATCATAAAGTCCGCCACAGGTTCCGCAGGTTTAACCGCAGCCGGAGTCGGGGTAGGAGTTGCAGGGCGCGTATCCGCAGCGGCGGGAGCGACAGGGTTAAACATCTGCCCGAGTTTCGACAACGTTGAACCGGAATCAGGCGTATTAGAAGAGTTTACGTAAGACTCATCTTCGCCATCAAACGCTACGATGCCACCCTTCTTCATTCCCGGCTTGTTGAACGAGTACATACCCGGATCAACAGGCAGATCAGCGATACCACCCTGACGTGCCTGATCCGCAGCGTGCTGCTGCATCGCCATTTCCGCTTGCTGATGAATAGCCTGAATGACGGGCGGTTTCTGCGGCTGTTGAGCCGCTGCCATCTGCGCCTTTTCTTTCTGAAGCGCAATGTTGTCGCCGACGCCTACGGCAAGCGCCATAGGCAGTTTGTTGTCCAAGCAATACTGAATCGCTTGGGCGCGGGTCATATTCTTAAGCGGGGCTTTGCTAGCCGCCTGACCCACAGTCGGATTAAGCGCGAGATCCTGAATACTCATTAGGCTGCTCCAAACAAGCCAGCGAGACCTGCCATAGATGTTGCACCGCCGACCACCTGCTGCCCCATGCTAGGAGCCTGAGTGTAGGTCGAACTGGACTGCTGCGAACCCAACGCGCCCGGGGATGTGCCGTGCAAGATGCCCGACAAGAACGCCTGTTGCGCATACGGGTAATTGATCGCGTTCTGGAAGTTCTGATTGAGCGCGTTGTTAACGTTCTGCGATAACTGCTGCTGTTGAGTACCGAGCGCGTTCTGCGCTTGCAAGATACCCATCGCTTGTGCGTAGTCGTTCTGACCCAACGTCCCCAACTGCTGCGCTGCACCAAGGCCCATCTGCTGTTGACCCTGCAACGTACTCTGCGCATTCTGATACGCGTTCTGTAGACCAGATGCCGTGATGCCCTGCAATTGCGACTGCAAGTTGCGGTTGGCTTCAGACTGCACAAGGGCGTCGCGGTCGCTACCCAACTGCCCCATACGAGCCGCATTGGCACCCAACTGCGGAAGACTCCGCGCATAGTCGGCAACCGCAGCGTTTTGCTGCTGATTGATAACGTTCTGCGTGTACGGTGACATGTAATTCTGAAGGGCCGCGCCGTACTGCGACGGATCGGTTGCCATCGACCCCACCATACCCGCCATGCCCGTCGCTTGACTTGTCTGCGGCGAGACATTCATCTGCTGCGCATTCTGCATGGCCTGTATCTGCATCGGGGTCATTCCGGCAACTGTCGTGCCTTGAATGCCCTGACCGCCCGCAGCCGCATTGCCAATGTAAGATTGGTATGGGTTAGTCGCTGTATTAGTCAACGCAAGCGATTGCCCTGCCAACTGCTCTACCGGCCCCTGAAGGTAAGACGGTAAATTAGTGGTATAGGAAGTCGACTGTACCGGTTGTGAACTCTGACTACCGCCGCCGCACATAGGTCACCTCAAAACTGTGTGGTAAGGGATCGAGCGATGCAGCGTGTCTTCCACGCTACCCACACGTCGATCCAAAGGCAGGTTACGGAACGGCGCAGGTATGCCGTTCAGAAACCGATTGAAGATGACCGTGTCATCTTCAAGGGCCAAAACTTCGTGATCAAGGTACCAATGAAGATTCAAGTGATCGCCTTCTACAAGTATCTCTGTAGGAGCGGTTCCTGAAACTCTAACGGTACCTTTCATGACCAAAATATCGTGCGCGGTATCAGCCTCATGCGTATGCATCATGAGGCCCTCACCACGTTTATCGAAGGCATAAAGGAGTCCCTCTAAGCCGCCGAGTTGAATCAATTGTATGTGAGTTGTCATCAGAAGAACTTCTCATAGACTACAGTCTGTGATGTGCAACCATGCTTACGAGCATGATTACGCCAACCGGGGCGTCCGAAGAATTCAATCCCCTGACAGTTTTCGCTCTTTGCGAACTTCTCCAACTCTTCAAACACCAAATCACCAGAGAGATTAAGCACTCCCTCATCACCCGCGCTGTATTGGAACACCAACATCTTGCACAAGGGATACTGCTTAATCTCTGTGATGACGTAGCCCCAAACGTCTTCCGTTTCAGGATCGTGCACCGCCCACAACTGCATATGCTGTGTGTACAAGAACCTTACTATGTCATCGACCGACGCCCGTCCCCGCGTCCACAACTCTGACTTTTTCAGGTTGTGGATAACCTTGGGCAACACGTAACTAAGTTGCCCATACGGTATATAGGTGACGGTCAGCACCATTACTGATGACCCCGACCCTGCGGGCCGTAGTGCTGCAAGCCGGACATCTGAGGTTGCTGCGGAGTGAGGGAGGCAAGACCTGCGGAAGGTATCACACCAAAATTCTGGTACGGCTGATTTCGCTGAGTTAAGTTATTTTGCAAGGCGGCTTGCTGCATCGGCTGCAACATCTGATTCCCGCCAAAGGCAGACTGCGATGTTCCGGTTGACGGAGACATCGCGCCAAACATGCCGCCAAGATTCTGCATCGGTTGTATACCTTGGATGGCTTGCTGCTGCATCTGATTCCCGCCAAAGGCAGACTGCGCCGTACCTTGCGCTATGTTCTGCAAAAACTGCCCTTGCTGCGTTGGGAAATTCTGCCCCAACTGTCCGCCCTGCATCGGCATTGTCTGACCGCCGGGAGCCGACGGTTTACCCGCCGTACCACCAAAGCCACCCACGCCACCCGAAGGCATACCAAAACCCCCCGGCGTCCCGCTCATTGCTTGCCCACCAAAGCCACCCATCTGATTACCCATGCCGGGAGTCGGCGGGGTAGGGGGTTTCAATGATGCGGTCTGATTCTGCATGCCCGTAGGCATCACCCCACCTTGACTCATGTTCTTCTCCTAAGCCGGAATAAATTTGTTGGGATTGATCTGCTTGCCCTGCTCCGGGTTACCCGTGCGAGCCTGACGTACCTTGTCCATCATCTTATAGAGGACGCGCGACCCCGCATCCGTCGAACCGTTGCCGAGGTGAGAGACCACGTCCGCCGGGATGACGAACTCCCCATCGGCGAGGGCAGCGGGTTGGGGCTTATTCCCAATAATATGCGCCGGGATAGAATCGGACATGCCATCCCCCGGACCCTTGAGCGCGCGACCGCCATCCGAATACGAACCCAGCCCCGGTGTACCACCACCTGAGAAAGTATTCAATGACGCAATACCGCCGCCAGCCGCTTTGCCGCCACCGTCGCCTTGTCCGGCATAACCGGAACTCGTCTGAGTAAACGACTGCGTAGCGGGGTTCCACGTATACGTAGGAATTGCCGCCATCTGAGAGGCATCGGGTGCGATATTGCCCCCGAACATCCCCCCCATAAGACTGCGCAGCCCTGCGGGCATCGTCGCCCCCGTGCCAGTACTTGTAGCCGCAGTACCCGTCGCTCCCGTCGCTCCCGTCGCTCCCGTCGCTCCCGGCGGAGGAGCCGTATAACCGTAAGGATTGGTCGCCGACTGCGGTTGCTGATTGGTCAAGAACTGCATGCCCGCGCCACCGATTGGAGTGGTAGGCGCAGTTCCCTGAGCAAGATTCGCCATGAAAGCGTTGTTGGCACTAGGGTTGACCGACTGCAACGGTGAGACAGAAGTATTTCCGCTCATCAGGCTCTTGTAGTAGTCCTGAAGGTTACTACTCGTTTGTCCACCCGAGGCCATGTGCTTGATCGGCCCACCTTCTTTGACCGCCGTCAGGCCAGTGTAAGGATCAACGTATGATCCCAAGGGGCCTTTGGTGTTAGCCACTTGCCCTTGTCCCGGCGCGCCCGTGTAACCGTTACCCGCAAACTGCGTCGTCCAATTGCCTCGCGAGTACGTCTGTGTACGAGGATCATAGACGGTGTTGTAATACTCGACCGGCGTCTGAGCGTTTGTCGGTACACCCGTAGATTGATTGAACTGCGAGAGCGTCTGCGCAATAGGCAGAGCCGTAGCCGCCATGCCCGTCGTGCCCATCGTCGAACCGAGATTGCCCCATCCCTGCATGGTGTTCAGGGTGCCAAGACCTGCCTTCATATTCGAAGCCGCTTGACCGAACGTTGGGTTCCATACTCCCGAGGCCGATGCACCCTGCATAGCATTTCGCACCCCCAAGTTCTGGAGATACGCGCCTTGCTGATCCACAGGCAGAGCCTTCAGCGTTGCCTTCTGCGCCGCGTTGAGTTGATCCATCGTTGCCGGAGGTGGTGCCCCCGTAGGCGTCGGAGCAGCAGTGGGAGTTACAGGCGGAGGCGGAGTCGGGGCCGGAGCCGCGAGTGACGAGGGAATCGACGGCGACCCTGTAGGCGGAAGTGTCCCTGCCGCAACGGAATTTGAATACGCTTGCGTCATTTGACTGGGGAATCCCGGGAACGACGGCGTAGTAGGGACAGGCGGAGCAGCCGAAACAGGCGGAGTAAGACTTGCAATTCCATTACTCGCAGGGACAGTTCCGACGGCGGGGGCAGCGGAGGCGGTCTGCGTTATTCCCGCAGCGTCAGTGATGCCTTGTGTTGCGCTAGGCGCGGCTGCATTGGCTGCGCTTACAGCATCCGCCGAAGTATTAGCCACAGAACCCGCAGCACCAAGGCCCGAGGCAAGGCTCGCACCGCCGTACGCGCCGATACCCGCCATGAGACCTTTTTTCCAACTGCCAGTGATTGCTGCATCACCTGCGCCGACGATGGCAGCACCCAAAGGCGCACCAATACCCGTCATTGACAGAAGCCCACCCGCGATCATGGGCAAGAGCGAGGACAAGAACCCCGCTTCGTAAAGGCCCGTGGCGGGGTTGATCGATAGATCACCACCCGCTGCCATAGCCAATTGACGAAGCCCACCGACCTCGTGCGGGGTCATGTGGACGAGCATTTTGTCATCACCACGACCGAGCGAGGAGAGACCCGCTGCTGCTATGTGTGGATGATGAGCGAGTGGTCTAAGCATGGTTACACCGCCGTATTAGAAATGAGGATGCCTTCGACACCAATGCCGACGGCGGAAGCAGATGTGGGGGCCGCTGCTACTTGCCATTGAATATCAGTCTTCTGCGTGTATGGGCGTGGCGCAACGCGAAGGGTTCCGTATTCGTTTGTAAATGGGGCCTGAAGAAGCGTTTGAATTACGCCTGTATTGGATTGCGTGTACACACGGTAGTACGAGTAGTTACCCGCCGTGTTGCCATTGAGGCTTGAGTACGCATTAGAGCGCGTCAGATAAAACGTGTACCCGTTCGGCACGGTGTAGATCATCATCTGACTTTTGCCGTTAGATACGCCCCCAGTTAACGCAATTACTGCATACGTAACAGTCTTGCCCGAATTGCTCAAATATAGAGTACCGAGAGCATTAACCGATCCAACGGTTTGAATACTGTTAATTCGTAGATACGAGTTGACCGTAGTAACGCCCGTTGCGCCATTGGTCAGCGTAAGGGTCTCAGATATCGGGTTGTAACTTGCATCCAATCCATTGATTAGAACAGAAACATTAATATCCGACGCAGGGGTTCCCGGTGTTGTACTGTAAAGCAGCATCTGTATTGCCGATGAGGGATACGCATACGGTGTGAAGGAAGCGTTAGTGTTAAGTTCCCATACCGTAGAAAACGCGCCACTAGACGCAGTGCTACCGGGGAATGAGTTTTGATACCCATACACGTTAACGACTGACGCACCGGGGACAAGCCCGCGCGCCACCTGCATGTACCACGGCGCGGCAATGGTCGATTCCGAACTGCCCACCGAAGGGGGATACAAATTAAGGCTCATATCGCCAACCCTCCGGTGATGTTAAAGACTACGCCCGAGATACTAGCCTGAGCCTGTATGAAGTCACCCGGATTGATGATCTGGGACCCCGTCCATTGGAAGACGCTGTAGGCTGGGATAGGAACATTATAGAACAAAGAATTGGTCGTACCCGCCGTCGCTCCGTTTGGAACCAAATAGAGAGAGGCAGTGATGGCAGATCCGGTGGTATTACAGACGTCGATGTCTTTGACATAGGCTCGGTTGTTGGCAGGGCAGGTGAAAACGGTTGCCGTCAGGGCGGTGGCGGTCGAGAACTGCGCCAGTTTCGTCCCGGTAATATTCTGATACGCCATTACAGACCTCCCAACCACATGAGCGTGACGGCGCTATTCAACGTCGTTGTGGTCTGTTGATTGTTCACGTCCGACTGTTGGAAGTAAGTACGCAACTGACTCCCGATTTGAGTTTGGTGCGCTGCATCATAATCCGTCGGCGCATTGGTCAGATTGGGGGCTTTGGGCGGAATAATCGCGCGAGTACTGTTTGCCATTAGCGCGCTCCATCCGGACGGTAGTCGATGCGCATATCGCCCATCTGCCACGTCATATTCGTACCCGTAGACTGCAACTGGAACGAAAACTGACGGCCCCGAACGCGCGTGTAGACTTGTCCAGTAAATTGCTCAACTGGATAGTTATACAGTCCTCGCGGGGCGGGCTGCGTCAGTCTACTGACAGGTGCATTGGTTCCTGTCGCGTAATCCCCCCACGGATCGTTGGCTCCGTTATTAGCCCCCGTCATGGTCAACGTATTGTTCTGAAGCGTACCTGTCAGGTATGCCGAACCGGGGTTTGCACGGGGGTTCACGGTCATCGTGACGCTGCTCGTCGTTGCCGGAGACTGGAACGTAAACGTCAGATCCGGAATGATGCGCCAGATCATCAGATAACGATTACCATCACTGATGTCGATGTCGGCAGACAAAATATACGCGTAGATCGCAACCTGCGATCCCGACGTGTAATCATCCAGTCCGACTTCATGCTGTGCGATCTGATTGCCGCCCAACAGCGTAACCGGAGCGTACTGACTATGTGCCGCAGGGGTCGTGCTGTTATAGCCACGCGACTGCACAAGTAACGTCAGTCCATCGTTGGCGTTTGTATACGAGATCTGTTCACTGTCGATAACAACTACGCCGGTATAGGGATAACTGAATCCATTAACGACGGGGATAGTTACATTCGTAGAACCTATCGCTGCGCTCAGATACGAGGTCTGTGCGCTGATCACTGCAAGCGGAGTAGTGCCCGCAGCAACTGTCTGCTGTGGGTAGGACTGGATCAATTCAGAACCGAGCCATGCGGAACGATTCATCGATCCGTAGTACCACGAGTTTTCCAAGTAGTTGTAAACAACGTACGTATCGTTGACGAGACTCGCTGCTGACGGGTAATGCCACCATACTTCGTTGTAAGCGATGTTGATACCGCACACGACTTGCGAAGATTGCGCAGTATTGAGGTACTTGAAGACGAAGTTACGCAGGGTGCAGGGCAATGGCTGAACTTGACCGTTGTAGACGTAGAACTTGTCTACGCCCATCCAGTACGTAATGTTGTTGACCGTGATCGCCGCATTCTGCGAGATGATCGATATGTTGTCAGCAAGCAGCGTGAAACTGTAGACGTACGGCGGACCGACGTACTGCATAGAGTACAGCGCCGAGTTCGACCAGATCAGGTTTTCCTGACGAGTCGATTTGCCCGTAACCAGATACGAACCACTTTGAAGATGATTCGATCCCGCCTGATTGAACGTCGTGGGGACGTAATCGTATGGGTTGTTCTGATCTGACCATCGCACCAACATGGGATCGTAGGTCGTATTGAAGTTGGTCGGGTTGTATGGATTCGCGCCGACAAAGATGATGAACCCATTAGGGTCAGAAAACACCATGCCAACTTCATTGGGCACCGAATACTGTGAATACGAAAAATTGATTGGAGTACTGTTAGCCGCAATGTTCGCTGTTGTCACTTTTGACAATGGAATCGTATTGCTGCCATTCCAAGACGGCATCACGTAAGTTCCCGCCGCAATACCCGGACCGGACACAATCGCGCCAGTATCAATCAGGAGTGTGTCGGTTACCGTGATCGAACTTGCCCCCGTTGTTGCAGCGACGGTCAACGTTTTGGTGATCTTATTCTGCGTACCTGACATCGCAGCGAGCGTAATGCCCGCAGAATAAGCCGATGTATTTTTCACCCAATAATAGGGTTGGTCGTACGACCGCGCGAACACAAGATCCTGTCCTGTGTTGGTCTGAGACCACATGGTCGGTAACAATTGAACGCCCGTCGCGGAGGGCGCGCCGATACCCCATCCCGTCGTACCCGCAGTCATGGGGATTGGCGTCGGGGATCCCGGTGTCAACTGAGTGATACTGACCTGATACGGTCCCGAGCCACCTGTGATAACGGTACCGGTTGCGACACCGATCCCACCGATGTTCATTCCTTGACCAATGGAACCCGTAACGGATCCCACGACCGTCAGCGTATTATCAGGATTGACCCCGGTACCGTCGGATATATATCCATTAAACGAGGCATCCGCATATCCGCCCCACGGTCCAAAACCCCATCCGGATAGGGCCGTTGTTTCGACAGCATTACCCGCATCAATTTGATAGGTAGCGGAAATTCCCGTAATACCCGACGTACCTCCGGTCGATGTAGCGACTTGCGGATACGCTGAAATGGTGTACGTGTTGGCGTCAATGATGGTCAGGATCTCAAATGAACCGACTAAATTCGTGAGTCCATTAACACCAGATCCTGTTGTGGGAGAGCCAGCGAGCGTTACAAACGTACCCGCAGTCGCTCCATGATTCGCGTCAGTAACAGTAACAAGCGAACTTCCCGTCGTTGTCGTGAAAGGATTGGAAAGCCCCGCTTGCGTACTGGCAATCGGTGTGATGTCGTTAAATATGCCGTTCGCCGTATTGATGATGTAGTACTTCTGATTCGTACCCATCGCGACGAGCGTCTGCACGTCATAGGTCACCCAAGGAAACAGCGTTCGGGCTACGCCATTGAATGTAGACGAAGATCCGAGCGCTGTACTCCAATTGACGTATCCGCCGATCTTTTCCGGATGTCCCACGCGGAAACGAATGTGATCACACGCAACCCAGCCCCCTTTTGCGGAATAGTTAGTAACTTCCTTATTGATGCCGGGGACGAACTTGAGTGTGATCAGAGGCATGGTTACACCCTAACGAAAAGCGCGGCTTCCGCCTGTCGCCGTTTAAGCAAACCGGGAAGCGGTTTACCCGCCGCTTTGTCCCACTTCACAAATTCTTTTGCGGCGTCGGCGAGATCGTTTGCATTGATGAGTTTCAACAGGGTCGAGGACTGGAAGTTTCCCGTGCCGCAATTGAATACAAAATCACACAGCGCATCGAACTGATTCTGGTTGATCTGAGGTTCAACCAGATTGTTGACGGTGTTCTGCGCGAGCAGAAGATCCAACATCAGCAGGTGATCCGCGCGGTCTTGAGTAATAGTCAGTCCCTTATAAACGTCAGGGCCAGTATGACCATAGCCAACCGTCCACTTACCAATGGGGTCTTGGTAGGCTTCCAATTGACAACCCTCAAACTGCTTGGTGATGGCAGCGCAGTTCGGGCTGACGTTCATACGGTGCATCATTACGGCGCTACCACCGGAGCCGGAGTCGTTGCTGCCTCAACCTGATTCACAATCGTCGTGACCAGAGTGCGCACGGACTTAGCCGAGATATCAGCGCCGATTGCCTTGAACTCCGTAATCGCCACAGCGATACCGGCTTCGATAGCCGCCGACGCATTGCCCGTCGCGTACGCCGACAGGATACGCAAGCCCACAACCTTCACCGCATTCTCAAGATCCGCAGCGGTGATCTTCGCCAGTTCAGCGGCAGCGGCATGAAAGTCCGCCTCAATGGTCTGGACAATCGGATTGCCTTCAAACCACTTCTTCACCGCGCTCAGATCATTCTCAATCGTCGTAAAAAATGACATTTCCTACTCCTCTAACGTACAAGTAAAACCTAAATCAAACTCCGCTTGCTGGAGATTCGCCAGTGTCGGCTGTCGGTCCTTCGGGGGTACTACTCCCGCCGTTGGATGACACGCCAACCCTTGCTGACGTAATTGTGTGCATGACGGCATTGATAGCAGTAACAACAGCAACGGTACCCGCAGCCAGACCTTGAAGCGTGTCACTGTCTAACTCCAGTTTGAAACCGAAAGCCTTGGTAAGAGCCAGAGCCGTGCCGAGGAGCGCAAGAATTGCATTGGTCGCAATTGTGCGATTTTTCCACGTTGTAGGATCCGCAACTTCTTTACCCTCTTTGAAGAGTTCGAAGAACTTAGGAGCGTTCTTGATGTAGTCGAGAATTGCCATATGAGTTCCTCAAGTAAGTACGACGGTTTTAACGCCCGACGATCCGAACAGCGTTGCAACGCCTGTAGTCGCCAACGTTCCCACCCAAGCCGTGTCGCCCGAAGGCGTATGGTTGATGACGGTGGCTAACGTATTGAATGGTCTATTCGTACCGGCAATAGTGACGCTATTTACAGTTGGCGTTACGTTACCTGCAAACAAAACAACGACACGATCCACGGTAAGCAAATCAGGCAGAGAGGCTTCATAGACGCCGATTACCGAAAGCCCATTAACGCCTGTAGGACTACCTGATGAAAGCGAACCCATCCCGAATGGATCAGGCAAGTAGTTTGAATTGCCTGTATTGTAATCAGGACACCACCCATAGTACGTAAACGAATGCCCCGTTGCAGAGGTACTACCTGCGGTCCCCGAATTGACACTGAAACTGGAATTGTAAGCGACGCCACCACTGGCGGAACCACCATGCGTCAACAACACGTTGAGTACACCGCCCATTAGACGACACCCGCGCCGCTAAGTTGCCAACGAGTCGAGCCGACTTTCAGCAGGGTGACTTGACCGTATTGGGAAAGTACGTGAACACCGCTAGTGTTGACGTAACCAGTACCCGCACCAAAAACCGTGTCGGTTGAATAGATAGACAAAGGAGCCGCTGTACTACCGTCATTAACAATGGTCAGTACCGTACCTGTATTGTAGATACCGGTAGTCACCGAAATGATGGGACCACCAAGAACAGTCGTAGTAGTAACCGTCTGAAGCGGGTAAATATGATACGTACCCGCGCCGCCTGTACCGCTCTGTCTCGCAGAAATGTACGTACCGTTAGAGTACCCCGTACCCGATAGCCCTTGGTACTGATACAGCGTACCCGTCACCGTGCCGCCAATCGTTATGAGGCAGTAGTTCAACGTACCTGTTACAGACGTCGATCCTTGGTACGCTACCGTAAGAACAACTGAAGTGGACGTTGCACTAAAGACCGTATACGTGCCGTTATAGGCTGTATTAGTCATACTTGTAAGCGTAACGACCGCGCCCGTAGCAAACGTGAAGCCGGGGGTCGTGAAGTTAAACTGCGTTCGGGTACCACCACCGCTAGACGCTACAGACGTGATAGACACCGTAGATGCCGTTGACGCGCCGCTTGTCGAACTGAACGTCGAACTGCCCGAGTAGTAAATGTGTTTGCCACTGTCTGAAGCCACAGTCGCATACGTATCAGTGGTCAGCGTCGGGTTGGCGTTCTGCGGGACTTCAAGATAGCCGATGTTGTACGTGTTGGTCGTACTCGTGCCCGTCAGCGTCGCCGTACCGCCCGAAACGTTGGTCGCCGTGGTCGCCGTGGTCGCTGAAGTCGCTGTCGTAGCAGTAGTTGCCGTGGCAGCGTTTCCGCCAATCGATAGACCTGAAGCCGTGCCCGTCAGTCCCGTACCGGGGCCGAAGAACTGCGTTGATGCTGTGATTGTCGTACCGGATACCGTACCGCCGGATATCGACGTACTCGCCGTTAACGTAGAGACGGTAAGGCTCGTAAGACTCAACGCACCCAACGCCGGATAGATATTGTTTGCGCCGTCGCAGAACACGACCGTCTGCGCACCGCTAGGAAGAACCACAGTGTTTGACGTAGGCGTCGAACCTTGCACCGTGACCTGTTGCCCCGTCTGGTTCCAAATGAAGTACAACTTGGACGCCGTACCGGGAACCGTCATGGTGACGGCTGTAGAAGCCCCACCGTTGGTCAAATTGACGATCATATTTCGAGCGGAGGGCGACGGGTCGCTCGCCTGTCCCAACTGCAAAGTAACCGCATTGGATGCCGTGACCGCGTAACTCAGGTATCCCGTAATGCCTTCTTCTAGGTACTGCAAGTTGGAATTGGTTGTCGCACCCCATGCGCCGGACTGATCGCCCGTACCCATCAACTGGATCGCAAGGTTAGAGGTATACGTACTAGACATGGCTATTCCTTAACGGGTTTCCAGTTGGGGGATACGAGCGACGAATTATCTATCGGCGTCCACGTAACAGGAGTTGTACTTGTCTCATTAACCGGTGTCCACACTGGGTCAGAAGAAGTTTCACTGACAGGAGTCCACGTCGGAGGCGTAGGGCTACTTTCGTCAACCGGTACCCAATTTGGATTCTGGTTATCGTCAATGTCACCCCAGATATTGACTTGACTTATTCTAGCATATGCGGTAAGGCCGGTGACAACAATTCCGATATTGCTGACGATTGCGATGGTGACCGTCCCGATAGACGCGACGGTCGTTGTCTGCGCCGGAGGGTTGACGCTTAACGTATCGACTTGGAACTTGGTAACGGGGTAAACCGAACGGTCCGAATCGCTCCAATACCAATCGTCCTCAACGACTTCCTCGTCCCAATACCAATCATCAGGGGATCCCAAAGGCGCGGCGGGGACATAATCAGGTATGGTGGGGTTCGACTCCTCCATCCAGAAGTCTTCCGCATCATCTCCGTCACCGTTCCAGTCCCATGCATCCTCAATAAGAATAGGTCCGTTTAAGCCGACAGGCTGCTGCTCTTCCTGCCAGAAGTCTTCTTCCTCAGACTCATCCCAGTTCCATGCGTCTTCGACGATCAAGAAAATATAGTTTGGTCCAACGGGTTCATCGACCCACCAAAGGTCTTCTTCATCCGTCTCGTCCCAATTCCACGGATCTTCGATGAAATAAGGCAGGAGTACTGGGGCGGAGGGCTGTTCCTCCTCCATCCAAAAGTCTTCTGCATCATCCAAATCACCCGACCAATCCCACACGTCTTCTATAGACGGTGGGGCATTAGGACCAACAGGCTGCTGCTCCTCTTGCCAGAAGTCCTCCTCGTCGGTCTCGTCCCAGTTCCAAGGATCTTCAATGAGATTGAGCAATGGTGGGACGGGAAGTTCGTCAATCCACCAAAGATCTTCTTCATCGATCTCATCCCAATTCCACGGATCTTCGATGAAATACGGGCTTGTAGGCGGGATGGGTGGAGCCTCTTCCTCCATCCAGAAATCTTCTGAATCGTCGTTGTCTCCGTTCCAGTCCCACGCATCCTCAATAATGTAGGCCCTATTGGGTACATAACTGTTACTCGTAAGAGTAACTTCGGTGTCGATGTAGTATTCCCAGTTGTCCTCGGTGTCGTTGTCCCCGTTCCAATCCCATGCGTCTTCAAGACACAGAAGATAATTAGGAATAGCGCTGTTACTCGTAAGAGTAACTTCGGTGTCGATGTAATATTCCCAGTTGTCTTCGGTATTATCGTTATCGCCAAACCAATTCCACGCATCTTCGTAAATGACGAAGAGGTTTGCAGGGAAGTTGTACCAAAGAACAATAACGACTGCGCCGTCACCGCCCACACCCGCTTGAAGCGTCGCAGACGTTAGATCGACAATACCCGCGCCGCCACCGCCGGGGCCACCCGCGTCACCTAGATTGGTCGTAGGTACAGCGAAGTTATGATCGGGCTTCTCAGTTGGAGAACCCGCAGAATCTTCTGCTATCGAAGAACCGCCGCGACCACCCAGCGGCACGGGAGGAACTGCCGTGTTGTATCCACCCAGTTGTCCTGCGCCACCGTTGTAGTAAATGGGCGAAACAACAACAGTTAGATCGACATCCGCTGGAAGTGCCACTGCCCCTGTTGGAGGCGCAGCAGTCGGACCCGCCTGTCCACCGAACCCATATCGCCCAATCATGATGGGCGAATGCGTTACACTGGACGAATCGGTATATGTCAGCAGCGTGTTTGTATCCGCACCGCCGTCTTGTCCGTTACTAGGGTAAAGCGTCGCAGCCGCGCCACCCGGAGGTAGCGTACCTGAGAAAGACTCAGTACCTAACCCTGAAAGTAATACGAATCCTGTGACAGTAGATCCTGCACTGCCACCTGTCGCATACAACGCATTATTGAGGGCACCGCCACCGCCCGGACCGTACGTCGTTATCTGTGCGACAACGCAACGGAATCCGACATACTCTGTAAAAGAGCCGCCCGTATTCGTAGCGGATAGTTGATAAGTCTCAACCTTATAGAGGCCGTCCAGTAACCATTGTTCTTTCGGATCAATGAACGCTTCCCAAGCGTCATCAATCTCTTCGTACCACTCCCATTCATCATTGAGAGTTAACGAAGGGGCTAAAGAATTTGTCGGATTCTGATCGTCGTTCCAATCATCTTCTACTTCTTCATGCCAATCCCACGAGTCATCGATAGGTGGGGGCTTAAATGCTAGGAACGATAATTCTTGATCTAAATACCAATCTTCATCTGCATGTTCATCCCAATCCCAAATATCCTCGACTAATGGAGGCGGGGCATTGGGTACTACAGGACCAGACCACTCCGCATCGATGACCGTCGGATCATCCGCGTCCTCCCACCAATCGGCAACGACAATATCATCGCCAATAAAGTAGGGTGCTTGCGGGATTGTTGGATTTAATGTCGTAGAGACAATCAGATCCGTAGTGTCTGCGTCATTAGCCGCGTAGGCTTGATCCTGATCGAATATATCGAACGGATCATCCGGAAGCGCGGCGGGTAGGACAACGACCCCGCCGGTATACACGAGATCCGCATCAAACCAACCTTGGATGACGTTTGTAACGTCAAACCATTCGGTTTGCGATAACTCCGGATCAAATATACCGACAGGGTTTGCCACGTCGGTTCCTTACGTGGCGAACGTGCCCGTGTTACCCGTCGGAATACGACGAGAAGTCCAACGTGATCCCGCTAGAGGCGTAACGGTAGAACCCGTTATGGGTGTGACCTGAATCTTCAAACTAGTTCCAGTACCGTTATGCAAGAAAATTCTAAATCGCGCGTATTGAGTGTTCGTAGTTGTCATAGCGCCGGTAGTCAAAGTCTGCGCGGCAGAAGTGCTGTTCACTATATCAACGCAAAGATTCGACGCACCCGTGGTCGAGTTGATACCACCCACCGGAGTCCACTCACCGTGAATGTTCATAGAAGTCGGCGCAGCGGAGTTAGTGAAGTTCCATGTCAAAATGCCGGTACCTGTCGAATATGTCCACGTAAAATACATTTCGATATCAATTTCGTAGTACGCGCCAGACACTAAAGATATGTTCGACGTAGTGCCGAAAAAGTTATTTACCGTAGAAATCGCTGTACCGTTTGCCGTTAAACGGAACTGCTGAATTGCCGAAATGATCGCTCGACCATCCGTCGTATTGGTCGTGAAGTACGGACAGATCGCATCGTTCTCAAATGCACCTGCCGCTGCTGTGGTCAGGTTAGTACCACCCGTGACAACCATTGGCGCGACAGTCGCCGTACCCGCCGCTGCCGTAACGTAAGACGACGTAGAAGACGCAACACCTGCGCCGAGAAACGTAAATCTACCGGTAGACGGGGTTGTAGCACCAACAGACAAGTTATTAAGCGTAGATGCTGCTGTCGGGTTAATCGTCAAAGCGCCTGTAGGACTGATCGCCACTGTACTCGCAGGGCTAATCGTTACCGTGCCCGTGCCGGTAGGGCTGATCGTGACGTTTGCGCTAGCGGGGGATAATGTGACGGTACTGGAAGCCGTTAGGGTCGTGAACGCACCTGCACCACCCGATACCGTAGTCTGATACGGCTTGCCCGTCGCATCGAAGTATTGGAAGTTGCCGCTGTCTGCCATCTCCACCGATTCGCTAGGAGCAAGTGTTGCGGAGAAGAGCGTAATAGGGTTCGTACCATCCGTGTGCGTGATGGTGATCAAGTTAGATACGGTAGCGCTACTGTTGAAGACCGAAATCTTCTTGACGTTACGCTGCGTACTCGCCGCAGGGGCTGCGACAATAGTGGTTGTAGTCGCTGTCGTAATTGAAGGCGTGTCTGTACGCCCCGGCGTAATCGTACCGGATGCGTTGTCCACCCATGAGGTGTGGACAAGTACCGTCCCAGCCGATCCGGTTGTGATGGTGACAAGATCCGACGTGCTAGTCAGTAACAGCATGGCTTAACTCCAAACACAACAGAAGTAGGGGCAGCATAATGCTGCCCCCACCAGATCGACAATCGCCGATTACAGTTCGGCAAACTGGATACGACCCGAAACGTTCGGAGACGTACCCGCCGCAATCGACACGAGGCTGATCGCGCCAGAGTACTGCGACGTGCTAACAACACCCGTACCCGGAACAACAATCGCGTTGCTCAAGTTCGGGTTCGCACGCCAGAAGTAACGCTGACCGTTTACGTTCAAACCAATAACGTGCAAGGGAGAGTTGGTGTTGAACGCACTGACACCACTGAATCCACCGGGGAACGTGGAACCCGCAGCAAAAGCGCCGTTGGTCACCGTGCATTGCGCCGCCGGAGACAACGAAGCCGCCGTGCCGCCGGTACCCGTCAACTGGTCAACGTTCTGCGGAATCGACGTAGTAGACGCCGTGAAGGCGCT